>Ga0181560_10000153_pt1 | contig 57115 bp, 47 predicted proteins | sample 011ome_20_FD_133751 | JGI IMG/M metagenome (GOLD analysis project Ga0181560, IMG submission 133751) | Coastal salt marsh microbial communities from the Groves Creek Marsh, Skidaway Island, Georgia - 011509CT metaG (megahit assembly) | ecosystem: Environmental > Aquatic > Marine > Intertidal... | reverse complement strand
TTGTGGCCACAGCGAATGATATCAAGTCTCTGCCCCCTGAACTCATTCGCAAAGGCAGGCTGGATGAATTCTTCTTTGTCGATCTACCAGCACCACCGACTCGGGCAGAGATCTACCGCATTCATCTGGAAAAAAGAGAATCCGATCCAGCTGCATTTGACCTAATGGAACTCGCCGATCGCAGTGTCGGGTTTTCCGGTGCCGAAATAGAACAGGTAGTGGTTTCAGGCCTGTACCGGTCCATGGCACAGAAACAGGCGCTTTCCCAGACTATGCTGCTGGAGGAAATTACACAGACGCGGCCCCTGTCCGTGGTGATGGCCGAGGAGATTAGTCAGTTACAGGCATGGGCAAAGGACCGCACCGTACCCGCAAACTAGCGCTTTTCTCCAGTGCTGGATTGGGGGGTTAGCGAACAAGCCAACATGGCATAAAGTGAGAAGTTAGGTGGCACTCCAAGAAAAGAAAATTTCTACTTGGACTGCTAGCGTCCCTGCTGCTCCTTGGCAACGGCTCCCTTGCTGATGAGACCAGCATCGATGACTTCGCATTCCTCGCCTGCTTCTGGCGTGGCACCGGCTTCGGCGGACAGTCAGAGGAAATCGGGATGCCGCCGGCAAATGGTCGCATGTTCGGCATATTCAGTCAGTACAATGATAGTGAACTGGTGTTTACTGAATTTATGGAGATTACTCAGGAGGACGGTGAATTCCTGCTGCGTTTAAAACACTTCAACCCGGATTTTCCCGGTTGGGAAGAGAAGACTGATTACGTGACCTTCAAATTGGAATCAGTAAGCGACAATACGGCTGCGTTTTCTGGCCTTTCTTATCAGGTCAATGATCAGCGCGAACTGACAATTTCACTACGTATGCGTCAGGGTGATGGCAGCATTACCACTGAACAATTTAGTTTTTCCCGTGTCGATTTCTAGACAAAACTCGAAACGGCCACGATTTTACGTGGAGTAAGAAATGAGCGAACAACGAATCAAGGAATTGATTAACGAACTCATCAAGGAGTTGGAAAGCACCGATGGGGTCGCCGAGGAAGCTGTCTCTGTTGCCAGGCAGCTGGAAGGCAAAATAGACGACCTGGATAATCCCGAAGTGGATACCAGCCAGACTACCATTCTAGATGATGCCATCGCTCTGGAAGCGAGCTTTGCCGCCAGTCATCCAGTAGCCGAGAAGCTTATCAGGGAGTTGATCAATACCCTCAGTCGAATCGGCATCTAACCCAGCGGATGCAGCTCTATGGGAATCGATTTCTCGCGGCTCCCCACCAACGTGCAGATCAAAGAATCACCCCAGGTGTATTTCACCTGCATTAAATCGTTGATGCGATCGCTCTTGTCACGTCGGAGCACGGTTTCATAGCGAGCGGTAACGCCATCGCGCGTCATCTCAAACGAGCCGTTCGCCTGCAGTCGGCTAAACCAACCCGAACCGTCTGCACCCACTCTGAGGTACTGATATCCCTCATCATCGACAATCCATAGTCTGGTGGTCACGGTTTCACCGTTTTCATCCTGAGTGTGGAGTTCGACCACCTCCACCCGCTCTGCCGCGATGCGCTCAAGACTAAACAGCGCCACCATAAGCCCAAGTAAAATCCCAAGCCCCCAAAAGACGTACTTCATAACGGTTTCTCCAGGCTACCTCGCTCCAAGTTCAAACAGTTTTATATTAAAAGCTTTAGCGTTAAAATATCAGCTCTTTAAACGCTCGAGGATCGGCATGGCAAAGACTAATGAAGACATGGGTATGGAAATTTTTGGCCTCTTCACAGAAGTCTCGATCATCGCACAACTCTCAATCAGCCTGTTTGAGCGCCATTTACCTGAGGGTTTAACCCACTCACAGTTTGGGGTTTTGAACTGGTTCCATCGAGTCGATGACGAAGCCACCCCTGGCAGACTGGCTGCCGCGTTTCAGGTGACTCCCGGTGCCATGACCAACACCTTGAAGCGACTGGAAGCCAAGGCGCTGATCAAGGTTGAACCAGATGCAAGCAGCGGGAGACGCAAGCGGGTTACTATCACCCCAGCGGGGCGAGACATGCGGCAGCAAGCCATAGAGTCAGCGGCGCCGCTGCTGGCGGAATTTGTGAAGGCATTTTCGGCGGGTGCCATCGCTGGGCAGACCAGAGAATTAGCGAAGATCAGGGAATATCTGGACGAATATCGCTACCGCGAATCCATAAGACTTGAACCAAAGACAGACAAAAAAAGCCCCGGTCAGGTTAGCCGACAGGGGCATTCAATCTTTTGGAGAGGCATGCAGTTGCCTCAGGGGACTTGAGCAAAGGCGCACCAAGGGCAATTAAGCCGGATGGTGCTGCAGTCTCAACTTTTTAACGTATCAACCCAGAGTCCGGATCATTTTTCCCGATAAAAAGTTAGAATCCAGAGTATTCTGGCAGATTCAGGCCATCATCATTTCTGGAAATCCCCAGAATTCATGTAAATTTCAGTCGCCCGCGGGCGCACACTAGGAGAACGGTGAGACAACCATGAGAAAAATTTTGCGCTTCATCGGCATTGGCGTCAGTCTGGTGCTGCTATTGATCGGCTTGTTTCTGTTTTCCATGCGTTTCAGCGACGGGCCGATGGAGGTTTTCTCAGGCGGCCCATTTACCAGCGGCGAGCTGAGCTCAGCGCCCGATGATTGGAGTTTCCTGACAGATCGGGACACTATCGAGTTCCAGACCATGGACCCGGCTCGCTCCAGGACTGTGTGGCTTGGCGTACATGATCGTCGCCTGTTCCTGGTCAGCGGTTACATGAACACCAGCTATGGGGGTATCTGGAAACAATGGCCTCACTACCTGGAAGATGATGACCGGGTGATCCTGCGGATCGACGGCAAGCTTTATGAACAACGCCTGCAGCGCATCATGGAGGGCCCTGAGGTGGTCCCTGTCTTGTCTGAATTTGCCCGTAAATATTTTGGCGGAAGCAGTGGTGAATTCACCGCGGACGCTTCAGTGAGAAGCGGCGACACCTGGATGTATGAAGTGGTGGAAAGGTAAGCAGTTGGTGAAGATTCAAATTTTTAGCGTCGGTGGCACCATCGACAAGATCTATTTTGACGCCAAGAGCAGCTATGAAGTCGGGCCTCCCAACATCTCGGAAATAATTGAAGGCCTGCATCTTAATCCTGAGTTTACGGTGACGTCCTTGATGCAGAAAGACAGCCTCGAGATGAGTGATGAAGATCGCCAGACTGTTAAACAAGCTGTGAAGGCTTGTCATGCTGACAAGATTATTATCACCCATGGCACCGACACCATGGTCGCAACCGCCAGCGTCCTGGCAGAGATACCAGAAAAGACCATCGTTCTCACCGGCGCCTTGCAACCCGCCCTATTCAAAAATTCTGACGCCATGTTCAATATAGGCGCAGCCATAACAGCCGTGCAGACTTTGAAACCGGGCGTGTATGTCACCATGAATGGCCAGGTGTTTGCCCACGACCGGGTTCGCAAGGATGTCGAACAGAATCGATTCGTGTCATTATGATGGAATAAGCAGTCATACTAACCGTCTGCTAGGAGCCGCCCGGCCCCAGGAGAACTACTATGAAAATAATAAAGCCTCTAGCGCTCGCTATTACCACTACTTCATTACTGGCTGCCTGCAGCGAGTCGACCCAACAGCCCTCAAGCCCTGCCGCCGATCAGGCGCCCGCGCTGAGCTTCGAAGAAGACCTGCAGACACAGCTGATTCAGGCCCAGCCCGGCGACATCATTGAGATTCCCGCCGGCGTCCATGAGATGACGCGCAGCCTTTCCCTGTCGGTACCTGGAGTGACAATCCGCGGTGCAGGTATGGCGGAATCCATTCTCTCATTTAGCAATCAGATCCAGGGTGCGGAAGGCCTGCTCGTTACTGCAGACAATTTTGTGATTGAAGACCTCGCCATCGAAGACACCATTGGCGATGCGCTGAAGGTCAACGAAAGTAATAATGTCACGATTCGTCGCGTGCGCACTGAGTGGACCAATGGGCCAGACTCGGAGAACGGGGCCTATGGCATCTACCCGGTGCAATCCAGTAACGTACTCATTCAGGAAGCTGTCGCCATAGGTGCGGCCGATGCAGGAATCTATGTTGGGCAATCCACTCAAATCATCGTGCGCGACTCACGCGCCGAATACAACGTGGCGGGTATCGAGATAGAGAATTCGACCTTTGCTGATGTCTATGACAATGTCGCGACAAACAATACTGGCGGCATCCTGGTGTTCGACCTGCCTAATCTCGAAGTTCAAGGCGGCAAAGGCACACGAGTTTTCGACAATCTGATATATGAGAACAATACCGAGAATTTTGCCCCAGAGGGGGCGATTGTTGGTAATGTGCCACCTGGCACCGGCTTGCTGATTCTTGCTAATGACAATATCGAGGCATTTGAAAACGAGTTCAGTGACAACAATAATGTAAATATCATGGTCTATAGCTTCGCCCTCGGCGGTCGCACTATCGACGACCCTGAATATGACCCCTATCCTGAACGAATCTATATCCACGACAATACGTTTATTGGTGGTGGCACGGTCCCCGCTCACGCGCTGCTTGCGAAATGGCATGCAGAGACCGGTGAGAACTCACCTGATATCGTGTGGGGTGGCCTCGTTAAACCGGGCGGCTCAACAGAAAACCTGCTCTGTCTGGGCGAGAATCCGACCCAAACATTTCTAAACCTCAATGGCACCGGTGCAGCAGCAGACGTCTCGACTGATACAGCACCACACGCCTGCACACTGCCGCGTCTCGAGCCTATCCAGCTGTCTACTGACCTACCCGGGGATGACTAGATAGCCCTCTCTCTCGACTAATGAAACAGGCCGAGCGGCGTGGCCTGTTTCATTCAGTCAATTCCAGATCCCGCTTTAATCGATTAAGCATACTTGCCGAAGGCAAGGCATAGACCTTGATCCAACGATCATGGCGCTGCTGAATAGGGCTCACATGACAACTGCGGTGGTTGGCAGGATATGTTGAATTGCCTCAAGGCATGCCTCGAATACGGCGGGGGTTTGCCCAAGTGATGGTAATGCTGAGTGCAGCTTCCTCGGCGCCTCCGAAAAGGCCCTATGCTCGCCGCCAGGGTTCTCGAATGGCCATTGCCCCATTCAAACTATTGCTTTGTTGCTGCCGCGTGCTGGGTAACAATAGGTCATGCGGTTAGTCCATGCCTCGTTATCAGCCCTGTTGTTGCTCACTCAGCTGCCGGCCCTTGGCCAGCGCTCTGATGATGACGCCGGACTTCGCTTGCTCATGCAGCTCAGCTCGGATGCGGATTGGAAGCTACTACAGACCACCCCACTAGACTTCGAAGTTCATCACCCCCAGGGGATGACTCGCATCGGCGACAGCTTCTACATGACCGCAGTAGAAACTATTGTGCGGCCCGAGGCGATCCCGGATTCAGAATCAAAATACGACCGCACGCCGGGCGCAGGCAAAGGCTACCTGTTCAAATTTGATTTACAGGGCAAGCTGGAAGCGACAATCAGTCTAGGTGAAGGCAGCAAATACCATCCTGGCGGCATAGACTATGATGGCGAAAACCTTTGGATCTCGGTGGCGGAATATCGCCCCGCTAGCCATTCCATTGTCTATGCCGTGAATCCCGAAACTCTTGATGTCACCGAGGTGTTTCGCTTCGATGATCACCTGGGCGGTGTCCTGCGTAATCCAGCTGATGGCGCGATTTATGGCCTGAACTGGGGGTCACAGACGCTTTATCGTTGGACTGAAACAGAAGCCCGGCGCAGTCCAGCCCTGGGGTACGCAAAGACCAAGACTGGGTCTGACGTTGACTATCAGGACTGCCAGCGAGTCACCGAGCAGGCAATGCTGTGCAGCGGCATGAGAAGCTTACCCATTGATAACACCCACTACCTGACTATCGGCGGGCTGGAGCTTGTTGACCTGAGCAAGCTTGAAGTAATGCACAAGATTCGAGTAAGCGGCACTGCGCCAGGCGGCGAGCTACTCACCCGCAATCCTTTCTGGTTTGAATATGACGAAAACCAGCGCGGCAACTTCTATTTCGTGCCTGAAGACGACCAAGCCACACTCTACCGCTACGCTCCTGCACGACAGTAAAGTCAGTGCTTTGCTGCGCCCGGTAAAAAGGCTCAGGGGAACAGGCTCTCGTTCTCTTGCGCGATCTCCATGTAGGCAGCCTTAAAGCCAGGCAGAAGAAACCCTTCGGCGATCAACGCATCTGTAGCTGCCTCATATTTTGCCAGGTAGTCATCAAAATCCCCATACAAGCCTTCGATGCTGCTGCGGGAATCACCGGCAGCCCGCGCCTGTGCCGTGGTACCGGCGAATGGAATGTAGCCTCCGGCTAGCCGCGCCAGGGACTTCTCTGCGCCGGTAGCCGGAGCTCTAAGATTCCAGGTCAAAAATGTGGCTAGTGGCACTTGTGCCGTTGGCGGAAGAATGGTGGCTGTTGCAAGATCATTATTATCCGAATCAACCTGGGGAACCAGGGTGCGATAGATCGCCCGCGACTCTGAGGGATGCCGGTCAACAATCCGCTCTCCAAGCCAGCGATTGCCATAATCATTCAGGCCAGGCGCATACATGGATTCAGGATAATTGATTCCGTTGAGCTGATTCCAGGCCGCAGGGTTGATGTCCCCTCCTTGATGGGACACGACGAGACTGCCATCTGCGATACGGGGATAGCGGGACGGTGGCGGTAACTCTCCGTTAACGACCCAATCATTCATAGCGACCAGCAAACTGTCACTGATAGGCATCCACATGCTCGGATTAGGCGGCAGCTGGCCGCTGCTGGCTGCACGGGGCCGACCATTGCCGGAGCCATGCTGGGAACCGCCAATGGTATAGAACCTGACATTGTCAGGTATCACCGCATCGGCGCGCCCATCCGGCGTTGTATGGGGCAGCGAACCAGCCCGTAACCAGTATTCATTGCTAGTCTGGATATGCATCAGCTTAGGTTCGACTCCGGCCAAGCGGGCCCGAGTAAGAACGCCATCCTGGCGGCCTGTGTAAGGGTCAGTACTATTACCATAGGTAAAGGGAAACAAATCGTTGGGATAGAGATAGTTGGAATGATGGCCATTGGTGCGGGTTGGCATCGCAAAACGCATATTGAACATGCCATAGCCACCGCCGGCGATAATCGGGATTGCGCCCCCGAAAACACTTCGGCCCCCGAGGTCCGCGTTGAAGCCGTCGTAAATGAACTGCCGCAGCAGGCGCCCGCTCTGGGACACGCCATAAGTGATGGCATGACTGATTGCAGGGAGTTCGAGTTCAGTCATTCCCTGGGCGTCTGTGCCATATCGAATGGCTGACACCATATCTCGAATCGCCGACATCCCTGCACCAGCCAGAACCGGGTCCCTGGCCTCATAAATCAGTTCATATAGATAACCTGGCTCAAAACCGGCGGCTAGTGACAGGGAGACGTCAACTTGATTACTGTCGGCCACCTCCGTGACGCTGAGGTCAAACTGGGATCGCTCAATGGGTGTTTTTGGGTCAGCCTGGTACAGGCGTCGGGTGAGGCTGGCGGTCTGCAGGCCCTGCTGAGTCGGCGCATAGGCAAGGTGGCCGCCACCCGCGATTTTAATGCTGTCAGCCGCCCTGCCAGTGGACATCTCGTAGCGCACGTCCCCGATAAGCGGCGCCTGTTCTGTGCTGACAATCGGCGCATGCAGCCGCAGCCTGCCCGAGCCAGAACTCAATTCATTGATCCAGCCAGTCACCAGATAGGTAAAGCCCTCACCCGCTACCGGGTGCTGCAAAGATATCTCCGGATGGGTCACGCTGCGCCCGCGATTATTGACGTGGTATACCAAAGTGCCGTTAGCAATGTCCGCGGAAGGGATCAGCATGCGAAAATCCGCTGAATACTCCACCATCCCCTCCTCGTTGACTGGCGCATGCTCGATATCCACGATAGCGCGATTTGCCGGGTCAGTCGGATCGAGGACAAAATGCAAGATCCCCTCAACCTTGTCGTAGCTGTACCTCACTCCGCTCTCGGCCAGCGTTTCCCGTGCGTTGATTTCAACTCGGCTTAACTGCGCCCAGACTGGTTGCGGATGAAAAAGGAAGGAAAGAAAGGTGCTAAAGGTAAAAAAGGTAAGCAATGAAAGGCGGCGCATAATGACGCTCCCGGGGTAGCCCCGATGTTGTTATTGAATTGACAGCACAATACCCTGATTTTTGCCAAATCGGGCCTCAAGTCAAGACTGAATGCTCAATTCGCGTTGACTCGAGCTGCCTCTTGCTGATTGCGCCGGCGTTGGTGGACCGCAGGCATCAGCGCAGTCAGGACTGAGCCGACAATCAGAAGCAGAGCGCCAACTATAGATAGCCAGGACAGCCGATCAGAAAAGGCGTATTCAGGGTTGAAGAGCACAATCAGCTTCAGAGTGCCGATGGTGAATAGCGGCGCCAGAGCCAGCATAGCGCTGACTTTAGATGCATCCCAGAGATTCAAAGCCTCGGCGAAACACCCGTAGGCCACAATCGTGTTAAGGCAACAGAATGCTAAAAGACCAAGTAGATAAGGTGTCAGCTGCCACAGTAAAGTCGGGGTCGCAAAAGGCAGTAGAGTAAGAATAGACACCACGTAAATAAAGAACAGAATTTGCACCGAACTAAAGCTAAGCAGCAGCTGTTTCTGCAGCAAGGCGTAGATAGTCCAGGTAATCGCGGCCACCACGACAATCAGGACGCCGATTGTTTCCTGATTGTCCAGCGAGCTCAATACATCGTATCGGTCATTAAAGAACAGAAGCAGGCCGACCAGGATCAGGCTCGCACCGAGCTTCTGCAGGCCAACGAAAGGTTCCTTGTAAATGAACACGCCACCCAGTATCAGAAAAAGTGTGGTTAGCTGTATCACGGCTTCGCTGGTTTCCGCGTTCACGTAGATCAGCGAAAGCGAGAAAAAGTAGTAGTTACCACACAGACCAAGTGCGGCAACGAGCATCATCCAACGAATCTTTACCGGAACACTCAGCAAGTCCGGCAGGCTATTGCGGCTAGCAAGCCAAATAAACAGAGCTACGCCGGCAACTAGAAAGCGGTACCAAACCACCGTGCTGGCATCCATACCCAGCAGCAATTCTTTCAGCGCAATAGGCAGGACTCCCCACATGGCTGCAGCGACTAGCGACAGCATGGCGCCGGCAAAATGATTCTGCTCTGGTTTGTGCATAGCGAACTATTGTTAGGAAAGAAGTGGCAGACGGTCGTTTTCGAGTCGCAGCATGCTATCACGAATGCACGGGCCGAGGGCCTGAATTTACGTGCCCTGGCCCCGGAGCAAGACAGCGAGCTCAGGAGATCTGAATATGCCGGGAAAAGCGCGCACTAAGAAACTCCATCTGATCCGCCAGCACGGCATGGTTTGACAGGTAGAGAAACTCATATTGATTAGGCACGAATGGCACCGCCAGAAGTTCCATACTAGCCTGTTCAGGTGTGCGGTCTGCCTTTCGATTGTTGCAGCGGCGACAGGACGTCACCACATTGGTCCAGATGTCATGACCACCCCTGGAGATCGGAATCACGTGATCACGGGATAGATCACCCCAGGCGAATTCACCACCGCAATACAGACACAGATTCTTGTCGCGGCGGAACAGGAATTTATTTTCCAGGGGGGGATCATAATTGTCCTTATGCACCTTGCCACCACAGGCAACGATGCTGGGCAGACGCAAAACGGATCGAATACCCTGACGGTTATAGCCGCCGCGAATTTCCATGACGGTGTCACCGAGGGACCAGATAACGAGGTCTTTTACCAGGAGGGTCGCCGTTTCTTCCCGAGTTAACCAACTAACTGGGATGCCGGCTTTGTTCAATCGCAGAATCTTGGCGTTCACGCACAATCACCTGAATCGACTACTGTTGCGGTTAGTGGTGCGGTTGAGAGTCGAATTGCGCTGGGGTCGAGGGACAGTTAAACGCGCCGCTTCATATCTCACTCTTAAATTGTCGGCGCAATTCATAATGACTATATATCAATAGCTAACTGAGGAAAACACTTTGCCAGAGAAATTTCCGCCAGTGTGTCAGTTCTGAAATATTGAGCAGTTACGAATGGTAATCTGAGAGCTAACGCGATCTGCCAAGTTAGCCTAGCATGCGTTCCTGCATGCGTTGCCATCCACCGGTACTGGCCCAATATCCCAACTGCAGCAGCATACCAAGGGCAAGAAAAATCGGGATGGTGCCCCAGTCCCGACCACCAACGCGAAAATAGAATACCGCGTTATAGTTGCGATCTTCTGTGGGATGATCGGCGGTAACTACACCAATATAGGTGCCCTTTTCCAGAAACTCATAGCTGGTGCGATAGAACCCGCCGTCTTCCATGCGAGCCGCCTCATAGAACACGGTGGCGGCCTCCAAATCATCGATAGCTTCGATGTCCTCCCAGGAGGCGAAGCGTCCTACGTCATTCACGTCTCGCACAATCCGGAAATCGAGCACCATCTCCGTAAGCAGATCGTGCATGTATTCCATAACAAAGACAGAACGGGTCACATTGGGAATGTCTTCACAGTATTCTGTGCTCTCGCTGGTTTCTGGCTGAAACACAGTGAAATGCGCCTGCATGAAATCGATGTTAATGACACAGAGGTCATCTTCGAACGCTACGCCACCATGGCCTGCCGCCTGGGTCGAAAATAACAGCCCCAACAGAAAAATAAGTGAATAGTGCCAGCGGTGACTCGATGAATTGGAAGCGAACAAATTAGGCACTCTTGGCTTGTAGAGGATTGAGTTAAATTTCTACGCTAATAGTGAAAGCGCAGATCTACTGCTGCTTTGCAGGTTGGCTCGAGGGTGGCTTACTGGACCGAGATTTCTACCAGGGAATCAGGCTGCCGTCGTAATTAAAAAAATCACCGGCATTATCTGGGCTTAGCCCATCTATAACAGCCAGCATGCCGCTCACACTGGTTTGAACATCGATTAGGCCATTTGGCCCGCCCATATCGGTTCTCACCCACCCCGGGTGCACAACCGCTACACTGAAACCCTCACAGGCTAGATCCACAGACAGACTCTTTACCACTGAATTGAGAGCAGTCTTCGAGCTGCGATAAATATAGCTGCCGCCGCCCTTGTTGTCGTCGATCGAACCCATCTTGGAAGTAACATAGACGAGCTTCTTTTCAGTACCCTGCCGGAGGCTGCCAATAATCAATTGCGTTAGCAGCATGGGGGCAATGGCATTCACTCTAATTACCTGTTCCCACTCGCTGCTGCCCACATTGCCGAAATTAGCATCTCTGGGGCCATAGACACCGGCATTATTAATGAACACATCGATCGGTGTGTCTTTAAGTTCGGTGGCAAAGGCGGCCATGGATTGCTCATCACTCACATCCAGATTCTTCAGGCTCAGGTTTTCATTGTTTGCTGCCAGTGCCTGCAGCTCGGTTGCACTGCTGCTATCGCGGCAAGTGGCAATCACCGTGTCGCTGCGCCCAAGAAAATGCTTCACAAACTCCAGACCTAAACCTCGGTTGGTGCCGGTAATAAGGACAGTGGCCATTACTTCCTCCAAATACTGAATCAGCGTATGCAGCCGTTGATTGACTGCAGGGAGGCGCTAATCTACACAGCCTATGGCACGGGGTCAAAGGCTGAATCTAGCGTTTGAAATAAGTGGTGGTGAACCTAAAGTTAGCAACTTCGCTGGTCTTTCGTCTTTTTCTTGCCCCGATAGTTTGCCAAATTAGTAGTCTACTTTTCTGCCAATCCTGCGTCCAAATAACATGCAGGGCGGCATTTGCTATACTGCCGCCAGCCTGAGAATGCCAAAGTCCGCAGCAGGGGCGCCGACGTCAAGGCGGCTCAACGTAGATTGAGCCAAGAGGCAGAAGTGAAAAACCCCTGGAGAGCCGCTAAATGCTGTACCCCACAAGGCCCATCGTCAGCCTGATCGGTCTGGCTCTGACCAGCCTGTCCCAGACCGCCCTGGCCCAGCAGGATCCGCAACAGATCCTGGTCACCGGGGTGGTGCCAGCAGGCTCCAGTATCGATCGCAGCAAGCTGCCTTACCCGATCCAGATCGGCTCAGCGCAGGATCTGGATAACGTTGGCGGGGCCAGTCTGGCCGATTTTCTGGGCCAAAGCTTCTCCAGTGTTTCACTCAATGACGCCCAGAGCAATCCGCTGCAGCGAGATCTGCAGTACCGGGGCTTTACCGCTTCACCGCTGCTGGGGCTAGCCCAGGGGCTGGCGGTCTACCAGAACGGCGTACGCATCAATGAGCCGCTTGGGGATGCGGTCAACTGGGACCTGTTACCTCAATCCGCTATTAACCAGATTACCCTTAGCGGTGGCTCTAACCCACTCTACGGTCTCAATAGCCTCGGCGGGTCTCTCGTCATCGACATGAAGAATGGCTTTAACTTCCAGGGCAGTAATGTGGAGATCAGCGCCGGCTCTTTCGGTCGCACCACGGCCAATATTGAAATCGGCGGCAATGATGGGCAGCTTGGGTACTACATCAATATCGAACGTTTCGATGAAGACGGCTGGCGCGATCAATCTGAATCTGATGCACTCAATGTGTATGGCAGCTTAGGCTGGCGCTCTGAATACTCCGCTGTAAACCTTAACTTACAGCACGGCCGCTCCGACCTGATTGGCAACGGCGCTGCGCCAGTCGAACTTCTCGCACTAAGGCGAGAGGCAATTTTCACCGGACCTGATATAACTGAAAATAAGATGACTATGATGAGCCTGGATTTTTCCCACGAGGTATCGTCAGCCATCAGCTTTAGTGGCAACCTGTTCTGGCGTGAAAACGACACAGACTCATTCAATGGCGATGGCTCCGAGTTTGCAGTCTGTGAATTCAGCGGCGGCCCGGGATTGATAGAAGGTCTGGAAGAAGACGATGTGGAAGAACTTGGCATTGACGATGATGACTTGTGCGAGGGTCAGTTTGCCGACGCCGATGCCCTGGAGAATTTCCTCAACAACCTTGCGATGCAGGTTGGTGGAGATGAAGAATTCAATATCGAGGGCTTCGAAGCTGAGGATTTGTCGGGCACGAGTAAGCTATCGGACCAGGCGATTAACAACATCAGCAACCGGGTACAGCAATCTTTTGGTGGCGATTTTCAATGGACCCTCAAAGGCAGCTTCGCGGGTTACAGCGGGCAGCTGGTGATTGGTGGTTCCTATTTTAAGGGCGAGTCAGACTTTAACTCGGTGTTGGAGCTTGCCAACCTTGATCCAATCAGCCGCATCACAACTGGACTGGGCACGGGCGCATTTGTCGATGAAGCGGCTACGCTCATCAATACCGAGACAGAAACCCTTAGCACCTACATCAGCTCGACGCTGGATTTAACGGAGGCTGTCGCGCTGACACTCTCGCTGCGCGCCAATGGCACAGATGTTTCGCTGCGAGACCAATCCGGGCTGCGACCCGAACTGAACGGAGACCACAGTTTCGATCGGATAAACCCTGCGCTGGGCGTAACCTGGCAGGCTACAGAAAACCACAACCTGTACGCCTCTTTTAGCCGCTCTACCCGCGCGCCTACGCCAATTGAGCTGGCCTGTAATGAAGGTGTGTTTGATCTTGCGGTGCAGTTTGCCGTTGAACGCGGCGATGACCCAGACGATGTAGATTTCGAATGCCGCCTGCCTAATGCCTTTCTGGCTGACCCGCCGCTGGAGGATGTGGTCTCAAGCAGCTTCGAAATAGGCGCCCGTGGATTTCTCGGCGACATCGCCTACTCAGCAGGAATCTTTCACACCACCAATCGGGATGACATTCTGTTTCAAACCACTGGCCGCGCCACCGGACTGTTTGCCAACGTCGATGAGACCCAGCGCGTCGGTTTCGAGAGCAGGCTCAGCGGTCAACTGCCAAACCTGAATTGGACACTTGCCTACAGCTACGTGGATGCCACATTCGAAGATAACTTTAGTGCACTTAGCCCCAATCACGCCTTCGCTAATAGCGAGGGTGAAATCCTGGTACAGAGCGGTGATCGTATCCCGGGGATTTCGCAGAATCAGGGTAAACTATTAACAAACTATCGGGTGACGGAACGTTTCGGCCTGGGACTGGATGTGGTCAACAACAGCGACCAGCACCTGCGCGGTGATGAGTCTAATCAACTCGAACCAGTTGACGGTTATACCGTGGTCAACTTTCGCGCCCGCTACCAGGTCAGCGATCAGTTCCAGGTCTTCGCCATGGTGAACAACGTCTTCGATGAAGAATTCGAGACCTTTGGATTACTGGGTGAAGAGCCTAACGAGGTGGAAGTCCCAATATTTGAGGACCTCACGGTGCCATTGTTTCTGGGGCCTGCCCCACCTCGCGCCGGATTCCTGGGTGTGCGTTACTCTTTTTAGCTGTCTGCCGCCCATCACCACAACGGCAATCTCAATCTCATTCATGGCCCCCGAGCATCTGCGCAGGGGCCATCTGCCACACTGAAAAAATACTGTATAGCCATCCATGGGTTCGTCACACCATATCAAGTTGCGTTTGGCTCTACTAGAGTTAAGCTCATGGAAAACCCAATACAACAAACAAGGTTTATACGAAGCATTTCCAAGATGATTATCTTGATACTCGCGCTTGGTGTTTACATCGCCGTTCACTAGCATGCCTCCGCCTCTGTTTGGGTTCCTTAAAGCACGGATTGGCAACGATGGATCAACCCCTTAATTACGGCTCTCGGCTCTCTGCTATGGGCGATAAAGCGCGTTGCACGGTGCAGCCATTATTCTTTCTTGCACCCTTGAGTTACTGTTAAGCCTGCGCGTCTGGCTGAGGACGAATCTCCTGATGCGCCTAAGATCTATCGGCGATCGACGGTGACTAGCGTCTGAATCATCTATTCTCCCTCTGCAATTCCCCTGCAAAACACTTGAAAACTGGCGGTTTCGAGAGCAACATCTGATCAAAGCACCAACCAGAGCAGCTCAATATGAAACTACTTCATTTTCCGGAAAACCCTACGGGCATTTATGTCGCCGCAGGCGTTATGCTGCTTGCTAGTGTATTGACGATTGTAGATTTAGGGCTTTCGTCGGGTGTCGTTTCCTTTGTTTTAATCACTGCGGTGTTAGGTGTGGGGCTGGCTATTGGCATCTTGTATCGAAGTTTTGCCGTGTGGATCATGGCCACCGTATTAGCGAGCATCAATGCTGTAGTCCATGCCTTCCAATTGATCTTCCTGATGATGGCTGTCAGTTCTGCCGGTGAATACCTGTTGTTCGCAGTCACCCACGCCGTGCCTCTGGGCCTTTATACTTTTGTAGTGTTCTATTTGAATTCCAATGAGATCAGGGACCTGTTTGGGCTGGTTCCTCTTAACGAAGACTAGAAGACTAATAGCTAGGTAGAAAAATCTGAAATATTGGCCTGTGTACCATCGTATTCAGAGTCACGACAGCCCGCCCTTCTCTAGACATTATAAGAAACAAGAGGTCGAAAATTGCAGTCACCCCAAACAAAGCAATCCTCAATTTTCCCTACACATGAACCAATGAGGAAACTCCTGACGCTTCTAGTTTCTGTGCTCGTCCTCGCCGGGTGCGGCAGCCCTGGTTCCGATGAGCAGACTCCTGCTTCAACCCTGATAGTTAATGCAATGATCATCGACGGCAGCGGCAGCCCAGCTTATAGCGCGGCGCTGCGAGTCGAGGGTGATGGGATTGCCGAGATCGGTGAGCTTGAAGCACGGTCCGACGAAACTGTCATCGATGCTACTGGCTTGGTATTAGCACCCGGCTTTATCGATACCCACAGCCACCACGATAGAGGCCTGGAAGAGAATAAAGATGCCTTGCCCATGCTTACCCAGGGCATTACCACTGCAATTTTCGGCCAGGACGGCGGGCACGCTTTTCCTATCGCTGAGTTCTATGACGCCTACGAGCAGGCTCCTGCTGCGGTTAACGTTGGATCTTATGTTGGCCATAACACGATCCGCGAAATCGTCATGGCGGCGCGCAGTGAAGAGCCTGCAAAAGTCGACGAGATTGAAACCATGGCTAATCTGCTCGCGGAAGAGCTGAACAGCGGTGCGCTGGGTTTCTCCAGTGGCCTTGAGTATGTGCCGGGAAAGTTCTCCGACGGCAGCGAAATCGTGCGGCTCGCGCAGCAGGCTGCGACTTTGGGTGCGCGCTACGCCTCTCACCTGCGTTCAGAAGACCGTTTCGTGTTTGAGGCCATTGAGGAAATTATCCAGATAGGCAGATTAACAGGCATGCCAGTGCACTATTCACACATGAAACTGGCTGCGCGGCAGGTGTGGGGTGAGGCGCCAAGGGTGCTGGACATCCTCAACGCAGCACGCGCTGAGGGCATCGATATTACGGGGGATATCTACCCCTACGAATACTGGCAGTCGACTATTACCGTGCTGCTTCCGAATCGTGATCCAAGTGACATAGACGAGATTAACTTCGTGCTGGAAAGCATTGCACCCGCAGATGGCATCATCTTTACTAACTTCATGCCTGACCCAAGCTATGTGGGCTTGTCTATTGCCGATATCGCTGAGCTGCGCGGCAGTTCAGAGGCACAGACCCTTTCCGAGGTGATCGCGGAATCCATGGCATGGAGTGAAGCCAATGATGGTCAAGCCTCCGAATCCATCATGGGGCGCTCCATGCATGAGGATGATATCGAGCAGCTGCTGCAGTGGGAGTTCGCCAACATCTGCTCCGACGGCGGCTATAGCGGCCACCCCCGTGGCTATGGTGCATTTCCCAGAGTGCTGGCGCGATACGTCAGGGACAGAAACACGCTGGCGTTGGAAACAGCCATCGCCATGATGAGCAGTCGCGCGGCGAGCACCCTGGGACTGACGGATCGTGGCCTGCTGCAAGAGGGGATGAAAGCCGACCTGGTACTGTTTGATCCAGCCACTATTAAAGACCATGCGACTGTGGAGAACTCGCAGCAAATCTCCACCGGGATTCAGTCGGTGTGGGTTAACGGCAAGTTGGTTTTAGAAAATGGAAGGGGCACTGGTGCCCGGCCAGGGCAGGCACTGAAACGGCCCGCACTTTAGAATACAAGGAACACCCTTGAAGAAATTCGAATTGAATGAATACGCGCAGCTCGCCGAGATCACTGCCGCGATCTGCGTCGTCATCTCCCTGATGTGGGTAGGTTTCGAACTTCGTTCTCCATCTAGCTAAACCTGTAGACTCATATTGAGGTAATTATTCCTATGTCTGGATCTCTATTCCAACCTTTCGCTATTGAACAGTACATGTCTGAAAACGAACATGCCGTTAAATATCATTTTGCAGAAAGTGGTGTGCACCCGCTCACTTATGCTGAGCTGTTTGAGCTGGCTAGCATAGATACCGACTCACTGTTCGCAACGCTAGTGGATTATCCGCAGGTAAATGGCATCCAGAGCCTGCGTGAAAAAATCGCGACAATGTACGAAGGGACAACAGCCGAGAACATTCTTGTCACGATCGGTGCCAGCGAAGCCAATACACTGGTGGCGGCTGCAATGTTAAATCCGGGCGACAACATGGTTCGCTTTCGCCCTACCTACGAGCAGCTTAGCGGCAATGCAAGCAACTTGGGATTTGAGGTCCGTAGCGTAGACATGATCGAGTCCAATGATTGGGCACTGGACACTGACGCATTAAAACAAGCCGTGGACGACAGAACTCGCATCATCCATGTCGTTAATCCGAACAATCCGACCGGGCGCATCCTGTCCCAATCTGATCGTGACGCGGTAATCGCAGCCGCGGCCAGTTGTGGTGCATGGATCGTGGCAGATGAAGTGTATGCCGGAACAGAGCGGGACAGTGACGAGCCCACGGCTTCTTTCTGGGGTGACTATGACAGGGTTATTGCCATTAACTCAATGAGCAAGGCCTATGGTCTGCCGGGTCTGCGCCTGGGCTGGCTGGTAGCTCCTGTGCCTGTGATTGAAGACTGCTGGCGCCGTCATGAATACGCCACTATTGCGGCCACCATGTTTTCCATGAAGCTGGCCGATGCGGCGTTGCAAGAACGTGCGCGGGAAAAGCTTCGAGCCAGGGCGCAACTATTGATCCGCCGAGGATTCGAAACCTTTACCGCCGCACTGGACGAACATCCCGGCGTCTTTTCTGTAGTTCCACCCCAGGCTTCAGCCATGTCGTTCGTCAAGTTTGACCTGCCGGTCAAGTCTGATGAATTTGCGAGAAGGCTGCTAAAGGAAGAGGATGTGCTGGTAATACCCGGCAGCAGGTTTGGGGTTGAGGATCACTTTCGATTCAGCTCGGCATTGCTTGAAGACCACCTTAAAGCTGGCTTGAGCCGCTTTAATAGTCTGGTGGAGCGAATTTTAGCGGGTCAGTGATTGGGCTCTGTAATGATAATCACAGAGCCCAACACTGGAATGCAATCAGAGTGGGATAAAGGCCAGCGCGTAGTTAGGGTTCATTGGAATCACTAGCTGGTGCTGCACCGAGTCGTAGCACATTGACGCCGCACTGGGGATGCCGGACGCGATGATTGTCGCTTCCTCACCGGGCTTAATCTCCGACACACTGCCGAAACGCACGCTGCTCACGTACTTAGTGCCGTCCGGCAGAACAACTACGCCGTCGTTACCACCCTCTACAGCATATTCCGTATTTACTACGTCACCATCAAGGTTGTAAGTGATCACCGCATTGTCATCGATATTCACTACTACTACGTTGCCATCAGTGTCGATGGCCACGCCATTGGGCACATTCAGTGGTGCGCCATCGGCGAATACTGAAACTTCGTCGTTGGCTGTGATCTTGTAGATCACTTCCGGGGCTCGGGTATTTGAGGCATAGACAGTGCCATCATCGGTCACAGCAATGCCATTAAGAATAGTTGAACCTGGTACTTCAACTGATTTCAGCGGGCGACCCGTTGCCAAGTCAAAGGAACGGATATAGCCCACGTCTACCGTATAAAGCACACCATTACGAACCGCACTGCCCAGCGGGTGGTGCAGCTCCAACCCATCGCGGGTAACACCAATCCATTTGGGTGTGTGCACCGAGCCGTCAGGATTGATCAGGGAAACGAAACCATCGTTCTCGGTACCATCCCCGCGCTCGCCGTTATTCATGGCGAGAATCAGGTTACGCTCTGGATCAAAGGTACAACTCTCAGAAAAATGAAAGCTGCCGTATACTTTGACATTGGATGACATGGGGACTCGCACCCCTGCCTCGTTGACGGCACCGATAGGCTCGCCCGCCTGAAACTCCTGGGCTGTGGTGAGAGCAGAAGTCAGCAGCATGGCGCTCGCTGCGGCGCAGATCAGACTGATTCGCGATGTTTGGGATGTCTTGAAAGTCATAGCTCAATACCTGCTTGATCCTGAGAGAGATGGTAAAAGTCTTGTGAGATGATGCGATCATTTTAGCGATTACTGCGGCAAACTCCAGCGCCACAGTGTGACAAATCTTGTTCCAAGCCGAGCCCAATAAATCTATTGGTTTACCGTCTGAAATTCCTGAGGCATCGGCATATGGCAGGCGATATTGCCTACGGGTGAAAACTTGCAATGCTATTTATCTCTATTCAATGCCCGTCGGATTGCTGCGCGGTGGCTGCACGCCACCATACACCCTGCGATCCCGTTCGATAGATAATTTCCGGCCCCGTTCGATTGCAATTTCAAGATCGACATCCAGGTCCGGATACCCGGTCGGGCGCGGTAGCCGAATCGAAAAGGCGTTTTGCTCCAGATCGCAAATTCTCAGCCCCCCTATCCGTGCCGTCGCGCCACTGTCCCAAAGCGCTTCGACGCCGGGAACGATAATGCAGCCATTCTCATCGGGTTCCGGCAAGGTATCCAGGTTATAGGCTTTGACGACAGGAGCACGACCCAGTGCTGCGATGGAATCCACGGCGGTGAGCATCGCACCCTGGGGTTCGGAATCATAGCGAATGCGAATGGCGTTACTGGAACAGGCAGCGAGCGCGAAAGCGCCCGCAAAAACCAGTAGCAAGCGAACACTAAGCAGACTGAGGACAGACACGATATCCACCACTCGATTGAGAACACTTGCTCCCAATACTACTCTTTTCACAACAAAGGACAAATGTACGGGGGCTCCGCTTGACGTATCGGATAGGTCATGTGGACAGTTTTAGGAAAGATTATGAGTCGAGCTGCTAAATGGCACCTGGCTTTCCAGTCTTATCGTTTGATAGTGAGCGCCATACCTAGGGATTTCGGCGCAACAGGTTCAAAGCCATATTTGCTATAAAGCGCAGGAGAATGATGATCGGCAATGAGATCAACATAGGCTGATTCCGGTGCAGCCTCATGAATGAACGCCATCACTGCATCCATGACCTGCCGACCCAGACCCTGGCGCTGATAATCAGGGTGCACAGCGATATCGACGATCTCAAAATTACAGCCCCCGTCTCCTACTACTCGCCCCATGGCGATGAGACGCTCTCCGTCCCGGATAGTTGTGACAAACAGACTGTTGGGTAAACCGATTTCTGCCGCCGCCTGGGACTTGGGGGAAAGGCCACAGGCAACACGGAGTGCACAGTACTCCTCACAGCCAGGTTGCTCCTTGGATAGCCTGATTGTGGTCATCTTGACTGCAGAAACTGTACGGCTCGATCCGGAAAATCGGTAAACAGGCCATCGACGTCGGCCTGGAAAAAGTGGATGTTAAGCAGGTCTTCAAAATCTTTGGCATAGCCAGGCATAGCACCTGGGTCTGCCCGGAAGGTATAGGGGTGTACCTCTAGACCAGCCCCATGGGCACGGGCAACCAGATCGGTAATCTGCAATTGATTCTGGCTGGAGCTACGATCCACCACAAGGTTGTAGGACGGGCCAATGCCGTCAGCTGAATACGCCAACTTGGACATGCCATTCGGTTCGAACATCCAGGGGTAATCAGTCGAGTTGCCCAGCAGCATAATCAGATTAACGTCGATGCCTACGACCGGAAAAATTTCCTTCTTGATTAGCGCCAGTTCGTCGTAATCAAAAGTCTGCAGGAATACCTTGCTGTCTTTGCCGGTATAACCATATTCTTTTAGCACCTGAACTACCCGCGTGCTGATGTCTTTACCTTCCTGACGATGAAAGGCGGGCTGCTTGATTTCCGGGTAAATACCTATGTCTTTGCCCGTGGAAACATTAAGCCCCTGGATCATCTCGATCTCTTCCTGAAAAGTGGGCACCGAGAATGAACCCTTGCTCATTGGGAAACGGTTGGCAAAGCCCTGCTCTTTCTCACCATCAACCAGGCGAAAGCCTTCCACCGCATTGAGCGTCCTGATCTCTGCAAGGGTGAAATCGATAGCATAGAAGCGTCCGTCCTCGCGGGCGCGGCCGGGAAATTTCTCATCAACGTCTGTGGTGCGATCGAGGGTAATGTCATGCAGCACGATCAGTTCATCGTCACTGGTCATGACCAGATCTTGCTCAATGTAGTCAGCACCCTGCGCATAGGCCATGGCCTTGGCCTCCAGAGTGTGCTCGGGCAAGTAGCCGCTGGCACCCCGATGGGCTATTACAATTTTTTGCGCAAAGCTCGCGGACGCCATCATAGCTGCTACCAAAAAGATCCCAACTGTGTTCAATGCTCGCATGATTCTAACCTGTCCCGACTCGATAAGTTACTTGTAAATTTGCCACACAGTGTGTGGTAACTCTGTGACAGAGAGTTTACAGCCTAATCTGGGTTGGGAACTAGTTGTACTCGCTCAGTGGCTTCGAGCGCCCCGCTGTCGGGGGCGCTATTGCTTACGGTCGACCTGCGGTCGCCCTTTATTGTTCGCCATAACACCCCCCACATCGAGGCTTGGGCACTTGTGCTGGAAGATCAATTCGCACCTAGAGAGGAATCGCAGACTGGGGGAGTTTCGCGCCGAACAATAAAGATTGGCAGCCTGAAAGGCGGACAATCGTGAGGAGTGGAACTACCGCAGGCTGTGATTCCGGCTCGAAGACACAATCTTGGAGCAGCCTGTACTCCAAGTGCCATATTTCGTCAGCAGCGTGTCGCGATCAATAACATGCCATTCGAACCGCCTTTGCCACTATTCGCCAGAATTCCCCCCAACTCTGCCTTTTTTTGACCCGCGGCCTGCCACATCAATGGTTTTAAATGTCAGCGTCGAAAATCTTTCTAATCAGTAACCCGAAGCAAGCACACCACCATGGCACGCAGACAATCCCATTGCCTCTTTATTGAGGAAGAAACCTACAACTGGGCGTCGCCCAGAACCGCAAGCCACCGCCGCCTGATCTTGTTGTCCGTAATGATCGTGATCGCAGGATTACTGTTTAGCATCCTGCGGTAGTGCGCCGCGTGCGGATTGGCGATGAACTACCACTGCAGTAGAAACAAAGCAGCGACGAAGTCGCAAAAAAGGATAGATTTAGAACTGATCAAACTGATGCGGGCGAATCACTTTAGATCAGCGAGCCTTGAGTTCGGCACTCACAGTTAAGATCTCTTCACCACGGCGCACCGTGACCGCAATCTGATCGCCCGGAGCAGCTGCGCGCAGCATGTTGGAGTAAGTCTGCAGGCTGTCTACGGCTGTGCCATTGAACTGCAGAATAATGTCCATACCCTGCAGGCCAGCGACCTCGGCGGCTCCGCCTGGCGTAACGCCGGAAATTCGAACCCCTTCGCCATCGTAAGCGAAATCTGGAATCGTACCCAGGCTGGCCTCGCGTGAGCCTGTAGGCGTACTTACCTCTACCTGTGCATTCTCTAGATTTACACGCAGGGGATCAGTGCGATCAGCCAGATAAACGATGGCCTCCTCTACCCACAGTGCAACGTCTGACATGCCGCGCAGATCCAGCTTGTCCGAATTATCCGAGGGCTGGTGATAGTCCAGGTGAGCCCCACTAAACAAATGAATGGCAGGAATGCCGGCGTTGAGAAAGCTGACGTGATCGCTGCTGGCTATGGTCTGGGCCGGAAATTCTGAAGGGACACCAATAGTAAAACCTATGCCCTGGGCCATAAATGGCCACTCGTAAGCACTCTCAGTGCTAAACACTTGCAGCGTACGGCCCTCCAGCCGACCCACCGCGTCCATGTTAACCATGGCGAAAAAATTCTCAGTCTCAAATCCACCCGGCGGATTGTTAACGAAGTGATCCGAGCCCATCAGGCCAGCCTCCTCGCCGGTGAAGGCAACAAACAAGATGGGTCGTTGGGGCGTGAATGCTCGAGCCAGTTTGCTGGCTACTTCAATGAGTACACTAACGCCAGAGGCGTTGTCGTCGGCGCCCTCATAGTCGGCACCTGTATCGGCATCGATCCCCAGGTGATCATAGTGCGCACCCAGTACAATGGGCTCAGCGCTGAGGTCAGTATTAACACCGGGAATCATGCCGACAACATTCGCAAGCCTTACCAAGTCATTGCCCACAAGCTCATCCCGCCAGCGCTGGAAATAATTGCCGTCAACTGGCTCTAGCCCGGCTGCTTGAAACTGATCAGCAACATAGCGCGCAGCCCGATCCAGGCCTTGACTGCCTAGACCACGACCCTCCATCTCAGCCGCAGTCAGGGCATTACTATGCCTGGCCAATTGCTCTGGTAGATATTTGGGTGGCAACTCAGCAATAGCTGGTGCGGGTACGAGAATGTCCCAGGCTATCGCGCTTGTGAGCGACGGTTTAATCCACTGCAGCGGCGAATCGGGACTGGCCCAGACGCCTTTGACGTCATTGGTTGGCTCTGCGCCAACGAAGCTCAGGTAAGAGTACTTGCCATAATGGGGCAGCTTCTCGATCATCCCTGGCATCGCCACCATGTCGTCGACATGTATCCAGCCCACAGCCAATTCTGGGTTGGCCGGATGGCGGCCAACTATCACTGAACTGCGGTTACTGTAAGCGACTTCGCTACCTTCGATGGTTATGCCCGAGCTACCCGTGCTTACACCATAATTTGCTGCTGATTCCACTACTGTGGCGGAATAAGGGTTGTTCTGACCCAGCACCCAAACAGAGCGATCTGAGGGCAATTCCTCGATGCTGTCGGCGAAGATCAGCTCAAAATCCACACCCTGTCCAAAGTTCTCTGCCAGGCGCGTCCACTGCTCACGATCTTCCGTTGGCATGATGAAAGCAATCTCGCTGGCCCCGAACAGCTCGCCCACAGTAGGCGGTGTCTCTTCCCGATCAAGGGTGCGAAAGACATCAAAAAATGGATCCACCAACACGGCCTGGAGTTTGTCAAAGTCTTCCGCCATGACGCCCTCGAGTTTTTGAGTCAGAGCGATGTCATAAATCTGCGGCTCACTTTCTCCTTCGTAAAAAAGAGCAACTGGCACTTTTAATTGATAGGGATCTTCGAACTGGGTTTGGGCAAACATGATACGGGCGCGATTACCATTCACTTCCTCGACCCTGACTGACAGCTCAGGCGCACCGATGCGGTGTACCCACTGATCAAAGAATGGCGCTAAGTCCCTGCCACTGAGTTCACTGAACAGGCCTTCAATATCGGAAAACGAGGCACGCTTGAATTTGAATTGATCATAAAACTGTTGCAGGCCCGCAATGAATAACTCATCGCCCAGCTCAATCCGCAGCATATGCCAGAGCATAAGTGTCTTGCCATAGCCGACGGCCTGGGTGGCGGCAGAATTGCGCGAAGTGAATTGGGAGAGAGGGAAATCATCGCCATCCGCGACATAGTTTTTGTAGCGCGCCAGCATTTCCTTGCGGTACTCGTAACCAACGCCATCCATCTCACGAAACAGATGATCGGCGAGATAAGCCGTCAGACCCTCACTCCAGTTGCCAGACTCATAGTCAGGGAAGACCCCATTACCCCACCAGTTATGAAGAATTTCATGGGGGTAAGAAGACTCGAGAATAAAGGGAAAGCGAATAACCTGTTCGCCCAGCAAGGTGAAAGACGGCATGCCATAACCGGTTTCCCAAAAGTTCTCCACCAGTGCGAACTTGGAGAAAGCGTAGTCGCCTAATAGCGGTTCATAGAGTTGGAGATATCGGGCAGTGGCGTCGAGGTACTTGGTGGCCAGGTTTGTGTCAGGCGTTCGCAGATAGGCCAGCGCCTCCACATCACCTGTCGCCTGACGATAGATCGTGAAATCAGCGGCGATAAGGTAGATCTCTTCCATAGGCTGTTCACTGCGCCAACCGGTTGGCCCGTCAGCATCACCCTGACTGACAGCAGACCAGGTGCCTGCGGTAGCTGCGAAGCGAGTGTCAAGATCAAAGGTGATCAGACCGTCGTCAAACAAGGGCACCCATACCGATGCCCGACTCAGAAACACACCCTCGCTCGAAATAATGCCAGAGGTTTGGGCAAAACTCTGGGCGTACTCTGCACTATCTTGCTCGGCAAGATCATTAATTATACCGTTGTAAGTAAGCTGAAAGTCACCGCGAAAATTTGCCGGCACATCGATCTGGTAAACGCGAGTGGGTGCCTCATGCGCGACCGTGGAGGCAATTACCTCAACGGCATTGGCAACAGCATTTGTCACTTCCCGAATCGAGAGATTAGCCCGCGTGATGGTCAGCGCTGCGTTGAGTTCGAACTGCAGCTGTTGCCCACGCCAGGCATTGGGAAGCCGCAGCTGATCCTGCACCTCGATGATTTCGTTTATAGGATCGAGCTGCACCTGCAGGCTGTGATGCAGTAGTTCCACTATGGGATTGGTTTCAGCACTCGCGGACACAGGCGGCTGTGTTGCCGCTGGCGTTTGCGCCTCAGCACTCAGCCATAGGCAGGTACCGAGGAGAATACTGAATACTAGCTTTGTCACGAATAACTTACTCTTTCGATCAGTGGTGGTTACCAGCCTAGTCCAGACCCAATAATTCCAGTGCTAACTGATGGTCCCAGTCCGCCATATGAATCTGGGAAGCACCCCCCGGTGTGCGGGTGGTACTCCAGGCCAGCCGACTGCCATCCGGTGAGAACACTGGCAGGATATCCGTGCCTTCAGTGTTGGTTACACGGACAGGGACATTTAAGCCCCCGGGATCGATCATGAACAATTCAAAGTTGGCGTGCCCCAGCAAGTTGCTGGAATAGATGATGTAGTCACCGCTGGGGTGAAAATAAGGTCCCCAGTTCACCATGGCATTGGCGGTGAGCTGACGCTGGTTACTGCCATCGGAATCGGCAGTCCATATTTCTGCGCTATTGCCGTCCGGGTTAAAGCGACGCCACAGGATCTTGGTACCCTCATTATTATAGAAGGGGCCACCATCGTATCCCGGCGAGTACGTCAGCTGCTGCACATTGCTACCATCAGCATCCATAACATACAGATCCATAAAATAGGACGCGTCGTCATCCAGCAGCGCTTGCTCGGCCTTACTTAGTGAACGGGTGTAGGCTTCGCGGTTTGAGGCAAACAGGATTTTGCTGCCATCGGGTGAGTATGATCCCTCAGCGTCGTAACCCATTACATTTGTTAAATTGACTAGGTTGCCGCCATCACTATCGGCAACATAAATATCGTAGTAGGGATCGTAGTCCCAGCCGTAGGGTCGATCTTCGCCACTCTCGCGAATAGCGATTTCCTCTGCCTGCTTAGTCAGTGCGTTCGGATCTTCGTGGGTAGATGCGTACATCACCCGATCCAGCGTGGGATGGATCCAGGAACAGGTAGTAAGCCCAATGCCAGTGGAAACCATATTGGTGTCACCGCTAGCCAGGTCCATCAGGTAAATCTGATAGAAGGGATTACCCGGCATCTCGGCCTGGTAAACAAATCGGCCACCATCGGCACTGAAGTAGCCTTCACCAGAGCGGGCACCGTCGGTAACCAACTGGTAAGAATTCTTTAATAGTTGGCTCTCATACGTCGTCTCGAAATTTGTATTCTCCGCTGGCGGTTCCCAGGCAGTTGCCCCGGCGTAGCCGTCAGGTTCAGGCTGCTGGGCCTGGGCTGATATAGCGAACCCACCGACAGCAAGGCCAAGCAAGGCAGACTTTAGAATTGAGGGTTTTTGCTTTGCCGCGGGCTTCATGATCATGAGCTATCCTTTCGAAACTGTAATGCCGTGATAATAATTATTTCTAATCCGATGTGCTGCTATTTAATCAAATCGAAATCCTTCCTGCTGCGGAAATACGCCAAACAAGCCGCCGGTATGGATAAAAACTACCTGTTTTGCGCCAGACAACTGCCCCGCATAGCCTTTGGCCAGTTCTGACACCATGCCGTGGAACGCCTTACCAGTATAAACGGGGTCCAAAAAGATACCCTCGTTGCTAGCCAATTCTGCAATTAGCTCAAATACAGCCTGATCTGCCACACCATAGCCCGGCCCCAGATAACCTTCAATGGTATCTATCTCTAGCCCGGAGTCATCAAAGTCCACGTTGTAACGTTGTTTCCAAAGCGACACATCCTCCCGGATTTTTTGATCAAAATATTTCGCGTCGTCACTGACGTTAAACGCTTTCACTTTAGTCTTCAGATCGTAGATCTGCGCGCCCACGATGAGCCCGCCCTGGGTGCCACCTGACCCTGTCGCAGTGACGATATAATCAGGAGTCAGTTTCAGCCTTTCGAAGTCTGAACGTAATTCTTCACAGGCGGCAATATAGCCCCAGAGTCCAATCTCATCACTTGCGCCGATGGGAATAAAAAGCGCCTTGTCTCCCTTCTTAACATAGTCTGCCTGCAATTCTGCCGCGTAATCCGCATGGCCGTACCACTTCTCGGTTGGAATAAATGTGATCTCAGCCCCCGCTAGATAGTCCATTAGCAGGTTGCCTTCTGGAACACTTGGTTTCTCACCCCGCAGAAGCAGGTGTACCTTATTGCCAAGTCGTGCTCCCAGTACCGCAGTGGCACGACAGTGGTTGGACTGAATCCCGCCACAGGTAATAACGGTATTACAGCCCTGATCACGGGCCTCGGCCAGGCAAAATTCCATTTTACGGATCTTATTACCCGACACCTCTGTGCCTGTTATTTCATCGTGTTTTATCCAAATCTCGGTATCGGAACCGGGCACGCTGAATCGCTCCAGCCTGGTTAAGGGCGTGGGCAGGTGAGCTAAAGAGAGTCTGCTAGGATAATTGAGCATAAGCTATTGGCTGGGATTTATATATTGATAGTGTCGGCTTGATCAAGAGTCACGTATTAAGAATCGCGCAATAGTTGATAAAAGTCGCGCAAAAAGAAAGGGAGTATAGACTCCCTTTTCCGGCCAATACTAGCTGAGTTGCGCTACCTAGGTGTCTAGCTGCCGCCCTTGGGTTGAGTAGCGTCGTAGGACATAGAGCGGGTATTTTCTTCAGACGTTGGCTCAATTGCCTCGCTGTAGAGGAACAGATTGGTCAATACCGCACGCAGATGGATCGAGGCATTCAGATTATCCACAATCTCAGAACCGATTTTTTCCTGGGCCAGCAAAAACCCCAGGGCGGCGCTAGCCTTATGGCAATCCTCTGCAATAACCTGCTCGAATGCATTCTCACTATTCGCCAGCGCTGCGTTGATTGCGGCCATGGCTTCCGCCATGCCCTGAATAGTCGGTCTGGCGTGAGGGCCAGGACCTGTTTCCGCGCCAGCTGGGCGACCCTGCGCTGCGTAAGCCAGCAGAAATTCATAGCCGGCTTCGATAGTTTCAATATTGTCCGCGAGATCCACTTGTCTCTCCGTTGCGTTGTTCTGTTACTTGATCGAAATAAAAACCTGATTTTAGAAACAGGGCTTAAAAAAGAGGTGTCAGACGCAATCATCTGACACCTCTTCAGGTTCCGGGTAATGCAGTTCAAGCGCAGGCGGCAAGCCGCCTTTGTGCTACTCCGCTTCCTTGGGCGTCCATTTGGCGGGGTCGTGATTGGCCGCAAGCTCATCTTCGGACATCCAGCCAGAAACCATAGAGCGTGTATAGAAGATCTTCTCTGGACGCAGCGCAAAATAAATATGAGTCGACGCCAACGCCACCAATGCCAGGGTAGAAAGCCCGTGCAGCAGGAATACCAGACCCAGCTGGTCTTCAGGCATGCTATTGGTTCGATCCCAGAAAGGAGTATCGATCTGCATGAACATCAGCACGCCAGTGATGATTACTGCCAGCACCACTACAGTGGCTGCCCAGTGCATGCCTTTTTGTTCAAAGTAGTACTTACCAGGCTTGCTGCTTGAATCAAATGGCTCGGTAAAATCCTTTGGTGTAAGCAGCATTGACTTGAAGTCCTGCCAAAACATCGAGCGAATGATGTGCGCGACAATCAGGAAAGTCAGGATTAGACCGCTTATCCAGTGAATGTTTAGCCAGGCAATACGAAGACCGATGATAGGAGCAGTGCCGGTAAAGATGAGGACAAAAATACTCGCCGCCATCAACCAGTGAAACGCCCTATCTATAGACTCATGACGTACTACCCGGCGTCCTTCTGCCGTTGGACGGTCCAGGTTTTTCTTGGCCAGTGCAGCCATGACGATCGCATGGGCGGCTAGAAGCACCAAGACGGCTACCGCGATAACCCAAAGCAAATCCCAGGAAACGCCGAGGATTACTTCCTCGCCCCAAACATCGCGTTTATAGCGGACTATTTCTCCCACTGTACTACCCTCTTAATTTTTTATTTTGTTACTTCTGTTTAATGTGTTTTGGGTCGGCTTTCGTCTGCCAATCCGATCTAAGCTTCGTGCTTCTAATTTAGTAGGCTTGGCTTTGCTGTTTTCTACTAATCCAACGTGTACTTCGTGCTTCAATTTTTAACGTTTCTGGATCAGCTGTAACCTGCTGCTTGCTGATTGATTGGAGCTCGTGGCTTCGCAGAAATTTGCTAATCCTCTTACGATACACGCTACTGCATCATGTGTTTGGTATCTACCCGCTTTTGAGCAATGCTTACAAAAACATTGTTTGATCAAAAGCGGGAAGATTGGCGGGCAATCCCGGGATTAACCCCGGACCGCTCGTGCTACCAGATTCGCCATCAAAGGCACTTTAAAGTTGTTGTAGTTAAGAGGACGCGCCCCTTCTACAGCCATCTCGCCAGCACGTGCACCCAATTCTTCAGAGCGCTGCTGACCGCGAATCGCGCTTTCAACACTTTCCAATCGGCGTGGTACACACTCGACCGCGCCACATGCGATACGAGCATCTTCAATTGTGCCACCTGACACTTTCATGACTGCGGCAACGCTGGTTAATGCAAAGTCCCACACGTTCCGGTCAGCGACCTTCTCAAAATAGAACTCAGCGTCAGCCCATTCGCCAGGAAGTCTGACGGCGGTAAGAATCTCACCGTCGTCCAGCGCTGTCATGTTTCTGATGTCTCGATCTGGGCCAATGAAGAAATCCTGCGCGGACATTGTGCGCTGTCCACTTTCACTGGAAATCACCATAGTCGCGTCGAGGGCCACCAGTGCCGGCGCAGTGTCCGAAGGACTAACTGCAACACAGCGGCTGGCGCCGAAAATCGCGTGTTCACGATTCAAGCCTTCCGGAGAATCGGCGTAGCAGATATTGCCACCGGCTCGATAGCAATCGAGACCGCGGCGGTAATACCAGCAGCGTGCATCCTGATTCAGGTTACCGCCGAGGGTACCCACGTTGCGAATCTGTGGGCTGGCGACAATGCCGGCGGCCTGCGCCAGCACGCCGTAGCGGGCCTGAATAATTGGATTATTGGCAATTTCAGTCAGCGTAGTAACAGCACCAATCTCAACACCGTCGGCTGTTTCCTTGATACCTTTCCAGGCGTCAATTTGGGTCAGCTCGATCATGGCGCTGGGGGCCTTGTTGCGGTCCTTCAGCCATCCGAAAGTATCTTGACCGCCAGCTAGAATCCAGCCGTCACTGCCAAGTGTGTTCGCCAATGCCAGGGCGTTGTCTTCATCAGTAGGCTGATAAAGCTCAATATCAGGCATTACGTCATGTGATGTGGCTACCATATCAACCTCTGAAGTTATTCTGGGCCAGCGGCACTGCATTTTCTTCAGTACCTGCCAGGTGGTTAAGGATCATGTCAGCGGTAATCGGTGCTGCCGCAAAGTGGTGACCATCCAGGGCGTCCGTGATGGCCGCTGTCAAAGCAGCGGAAACCGCTCCCATTGATGGCTCACCAATTCCGCGCGCACCGACCGGATTTTCAGGATCCGGCAGATCTACCCAACCTGTACCAATCTTAACTGGTGTATCCAGGTACGTCGGTACCTTGCTCTGCCAGTAACCGGTAGACGCTGGTAGTCCGTTTTGAGGATCGTAGAGATGACGTTCGTAACCGGACAGTCCAATACCCCAGACTGCACCACCGACCAGCTGATTCTTCATCCCCTGGGGATGCACGATAGTGCCGGAATCAGCGATGGTGACCATATCGAGGATGTCGTACTTGCCTGTCTCAAGATCCAATTCAATTTCGCAACAGGTCACAGTGAAGCCTGGAGGATTACCTTCATGACGCGGATCGTGATAAACGCCCATGAAGGCGCTGCCAGCGAGGCGGGATACAGAAATCTGCGTCCACTCAGCCAACTCTTCTGGCAATTCGGCTTCGCCGGTGAACTTACCACCTAATTCCAAAGCGCGCTGTGCGACTTCGGCATAGCTATAGCCAACTGACGTATCAGCGATCTGATGGACGCGCTCGTTGGAGACGTCGTAATCAGCAGGATCACCACCAAGATCAGTCGCAGCAATTTCCTTCATCTTGTTCAGCATGTCGGTTGCTGCACCGAACATGGTGCGAGTGTTGGTAAAAATGGAGTTGCTGCCGTCCTGTGGTGACGTGATCGGCAGGTGGTTGTCAGTGCGAACATTCAAAATGTCGCAGCTTTCCCAAGGCATCTTTAACACTTCCGCAGCCGCCCGTGAGGTCGACGCGTAGGAGTAAGTACCCAGGTTACCGACACCGTTATGGATCTTCAGGCGTCCGTCTGTACCCATAGTAACGATACCATCCATACCACTGCGGCCAGCATTGTGATATCCCTGGCCGAGGCCCAGGCCGATCACCTTGCTGCCGTTGCGCTGACGGCGACGAGACTGACGTCCTTCCCAATCAAATTGCTGTGTCGCCATGTCCAGGGACTCTGGCACGTAAGCAGAAGTGAAGGGGGTTTGCCGCGGTCCGGCGACATCGCCGTTGCGTGGCGCATTGATTTTACGTATTTCCAGCCTGCTGATACCGAGAGCATCCGCGGCCTTGTCCATAATCGGCGCGATGATTGGCGCAATCTGGTTTTGACCCGGGCCACGCTGGGCGCCGCGATGACCTGTATTACTCACAATAGAGGTGCCACGAAATCGCAGGGCATCGGGCTGATACAGTACATCAATACAGTCCGCTGCGGACGAGGCGTCGCCGCCGCCGCCCTTACCACCGTTATCAGAAATAATGTAAATGTCACAGGCTGACATTACGCCATCCGGCTTGAAGCCCACCTTGACCCAGCCCTGGAAACCCTGACGAGCGCCACCAATAGTGAATTCCTCTTCTCGGGTTATCCGCATCATCACTGGACGGTTGATCTTTTGTGACAGCTTGGCAGGAATCGCCATACTGGGAATACTGCCGGCACGAGCGCGCTGACCGAAGCCACCACCGGTTGCCGCATTGATGAAGACAATGTCTTCCTTGGGCACGCCAATGATTGGCGCCATACCGTCGGCCAGTGCAGTCAGTGACTGTGAGGTGCCATGCAGGTAAAGCTTGCCATCTTCCCAATATGCCATGGCGCTGCGTGGCTCCATGGAATGGTGAGGATAACCGGCTGTCGTGAACGTGGTTTCATAGACGAACTCCGACGCAGCAAAGCCAGCCTCCAGATCACCCAGTGACCAGGTCTGCTGCGCTTCAGCAGTTGGCTCGTTGCCGGCGCGAAAGCTGGCCACCTGATCTTCGGTCCACTTCTCGGTCGCAAAGCCCTGGCGGAAGACGAAAGTGTTGTTGTCGCCCGGATAGCCATTGGGGCCGCCCTCGGCGAGACTATCTAGCGGATCCAGTACGAAAGGTAAACGCTCAAAGGTGACGTTAATGCGAGAGATTGCAGTCTCTGCAGTCTTCTCATCGATCGCGGCCAGCGCCAGGATTGGCTCACCCACCAGAGTAGGTTCATTGGTCAGTATTTTTAGACCGGTGCTTTGCGGCTCACCGTCTGGATAGACGTCATCTGCAGTGAGAATGCCGAAGACACCGTCCATTGCCAGCGCTTCTGAGGCATCGATATCCAGTACGCGAGCATGGGGGATGGGGCTCGTGAGTAAACGCGAATAGACCATACCATCGCGGCTGTAATCTTCAGCGTATTTGATGCGGCCAGTGACCTTACCAGGTACATCAGGCGGCACGAAGTCTTTACCGATATGCATATAAGCCATGATGATTATCCTAATTGTACGGCACGCATGACGCCGTTGAGGTATGAGTCATAAGAGCCGCAGCGACAAATATTGCCAGACATGGCATGTCGTGCTTCCTCTCGCGTTGGGTTGGAGTTTGCTCTGAGCAATGCAACCGCAGACATTACTTGCCCCGGTGTGCAGTAACCGCATTGCGGAGACAATTCTTCAACGAATGCCTGCTGAACCGGGTGGAGGTCACCATTAGGCGATTCCAGACCTTCAACAGTCTCAATGCGCGCATTCTTCATGGAATGGGTGAGTACCGAGCACGCGTAGGTGGCCACATCGTCCACTAACACAGTGCAGGCGCCGCATTCGCCGCGATTGCAGCCGAGTTTGGTACCGGTCAGGCCGAGCTTGTAGCGCAGAGTGGAAGCCAGGGTTTCCTGGGGTGCCACATCAACACTGCGCATCTGGCCGTTTACATTAATTCTGATTAGTCGCTCAACTGCACCACTGGGTCGGTCCTGGCCATTGGCCGCATACCACATACCTGTGGTTGTGGCCGCAGCACCAGAGGCAACAACCCCCTTGATGAAGCGTCGACGAGTTACTTTTGGGTTCACGGCTTACATTCGCCTCCGTAAAAATTGGATTGGGAAATCTGCTTCGCTTAGTCGCTATCTAATATTCTTATTTTTTTGGATCTTTATCCTGTTGGTCTCGCATACTTCATTTACTCGGACCAGCTGCTTGAGCCTGTACTTATTTGCAAATGAGAATCATTTGCAATTGAGCCTTGTCTGTAGTAGAGGAGCAGCGAGTAGAGTAAATCACCCCCTGCTTTTTATCAAGCTGGCCTACCCGTCTCTTGCCCAGAGTTTTTGGCGACTCCAGCGCATTTCCATGGCCTGAAAAACCCTGCGTTGTCCGTGGAATTTAACCTGATTCTGAAGCTGGTCAGGGTCTTTGAATTTCCCTCGCTCCTGCCTTGCTGGCATTCTGTATGGAGGCCAAGCTGAAATGTCTCCCTCCCTCGCCACCAAGATCAGCAAGGTCAGTTCTAAACTTGACCATATGCATGGACCAAAATATGCCGCCAAATGTCATCACTCCTACTGACAATATATTGGCATTTAATGTCAAGAGATATGCACACAACTCATTTAAAAACAGCTACTTAAAGAAACCGAATATTCTGCGGAAACACCTCAGCGCCTTGACATATTCTTCATGAATGGTATTTTGATCGGCCGCTTTAAATGCTCTCAATCGGGCATGATTAGGGAATTTGAAACACACTACGTTCAGTTCTTATCAGGCTACACTCAGCAGCGCTAAATGACCGAACCGAGAGGCTCAGCCTCCTCGGCGGGAAAGTGGCGATAGTAAAAAAGAATTGATTAGCGACCGGAGAAACAATTCAACCCATGAGTGATCAGCAGTATCCACTGAAGTTTGGCTATCCTGCAAAGCAGGGGCTGTACGACCCAGCCAGTGAGAAAGACTCATGTGGCGTGGGTTTTGTCGCCAATATCAAGGGCCAGCCCAGCCACCAAATTATGCTGGACGCCTACCACCTCAATTCTCGCATGGATCACCGCGGTGGCTGTGGCTTCGAGGCGAATACTGGTGACGGTGCCGGTATTTTGATGGCACTGCCACACAGCTTCTTTCACAAGGTCGCGAAAGATGAATTGAACAAGGACCTGCCCCCAGCCGGAAGTTATGCTGTGGGCATTGTATTCCTGCCGCAGGACGCTACCGAACGTGAGATCTGCATTGACACGATTAATGGCGTCATCGCCGAAGAAGGGCAGCAGTTGGTCGGTTGGCGCGAAGTTCCAATAGATGCGAAGGGAGCGAATGTTGGCCCCGCTGCCCTGATGGCGCAGCCATTCATCGCGCAACTTTTTATCGCGGCAGAGGACGGTCTGGCTGGAGACGCCTTCGAGCGAGTCCTCTACGTTATTCGCAAACGCTTCACCCACAGCCTGCGCAACAACGAATCACTCAAAGAGGCCAAACAGGTTTATGCCTGCAGCCTTTCCACCAAAGTAATTGTATACAAGGGCATGCTGACTCCCGGTCAGTTGTTCCCCTTTTATAGAGATCTGACTAACCCGGCATTCGAAACTCACCTTGCCATGGTGCACTCACGATTCAGCACCAACACTTTCCCATCCTGGGATCGCGCTCAGCCCAATCGCTTCATGAGCCACAACGGCGAGATCAACACCCTGCGCGGCAATGTAAATTCCATGGTGGCCCGACAAGGCAAAGTGGCAACTGACGCCTTTGGCGACAAACTGGAAAGCGTATTTCCGGTCATCGATTCCGATTGCTCCGATAGCGGCAGTTTTGACGCAGTGCTCGAATTCATGCTGCTGAGTGGACGCTCGCTGGCAGAAGCCACCATGATGATGATTCCTGAGGCCTGGCAATCTGATCGCAATATGGCGCAGGAGAAGAAGGATTTTTACGAATATCACTCAGCACTGATGGAACCATGGGATGGTCCTGCTTCCATTGTGTTTTCCGATGGTAAGTATATCGGTGCAGTGCTGGACCGAAATGGTTTACGCCCCAGCCGCTACTACATTACCCATGATGACAAGTGCATCATGGCCTCAGAAGTGGGTGTACTGCAGGTAGACCCTGCCAACGTCAAACTCAAGGGCCGCCTGCAGCCGGGCAAGATGTTTCTGATCGATTTCGACCAGGGCATCCTGATTCCCGACGAAGAAGTGAAACAAATCATCAGCAGCAAACGCCCTTACGGCGAATGGTTGGCCAAACAACGCGTCACGCTCGCCGATATCGCTGGCACCGAGGAAGCGCATTCCCTAGACAGCGAAAACACACTGCAACGCATGCAGTCGTTCGGTTATACCACTGAGACAATGCAGTTCATGCTAATTCCCCTGGTAACCGAAGCTCGAGACCCATTGGGTTCAATGGGCAATGATTCGGCATTGGCTTGTCTCTCTGACAAACCACGCATGATCTATGACTATTTCAAGCAGTTGTTTGCCCAGGTAACTAATCCACCAATCGATTCAATTCGTGAAGAAGTTGTGATGTCACTGCGGTGCTTCATCGGGCCTGAGGGTAATTTGCTGGAAACAACGCCGGAACAAGCCCACCGCCTGAGCCTGGAACATCCGATCCTGTCTAATCGCCAGCTTGTGGATTTAAAAAATATCGACCATCAAGGCATGCGCTCTCAGGTGATCGATATTACTTTCGAGGCCGGCGAGGGCAACGGCTTCATGAATGCGATCGAACGCATTTGTGCGGAAGCCACCCAGGCCATTAGCGATGGCTATGCGTTCATTATCCTGTCCGATCGAAATACTTCTCAGCATCGCATTCCTCTGAGCGCTCTGGTTGCAACCGGTGCTGTGCATCATCACCTGGTCAAGAAAGAACAGCGCACTCAGATAGGCATCGCCGTCGAAACCGGTGAAGCCAGAGAAGTGCACCATCACTGTCTGCTCACCGGATTCGGCGCCGACGCTATCAATCCCTACCTGGCCTTCGAAGCGCTGTGGCAGGCCAACAAAGAAGGTCTGTTGGGAGACAAGTACCCCACCGAAGACGACCTCGTGGCCGGCTATAAGAAAGGGGTCGCCAAAGGCATGATGAAGGTCATGGCGAAGATGGGCATCTCTACCCTGCAGTCATATAAGGGTGCACAAATCTTTGAGGCCGTTGGACTGGCCGAAGAGATTATCGACAAGTGTTTTGCAGGCACCGCCAGCCGCGTGCAGGGGGTAAACTTCGACGTCTTGATCGAGGAGAGTCGGCGCCGACACAGTCTCGGCTATCCGGCGAAAGATTCAGAGCGCATTCCGGTGCTCAACAATCCAGGCGACTTCCACTGGCGCACGGGCGGTGACGCCCACATGTGGAACCCCAATACGATCTTTAACCTGCAGCTTGCTTCACGCAACAACAGCAGTGAGGCCTACGCCGAATTTGCTCGCCATGTGAATGAAGAAGCAACCCAGCAGTGCACTTTGCGTGGCCTATTGAAGTTCCGCACCGATGTGAATGCTTCCATTCCGATTGAGGAAGTTGAACCAGCAAGTGAAATCGTCAAACGCTTCGCTACTGGCGCCATGAGTTTCGGTTCGATTTCCCAGGAAAGCCACGAGTCTCTGGCCGTGGCCATGAACCGTCTTGGCGGTAAGTCCAACACCGGCGAAGGCGGCGAAGATCCGGCGCGTTTCCTGCCCATGGCAAACGGTGACTCCAAGCGCTCCGCGATTAAGCAAGTTGCTTCGGGCCGCTTTGGCGTGACCGCGTGGTATCTCACCAATGCCGACGAGCTGCAGATCAAGATTGCACAGGGCGCCAAGCCTGGCGAAGGCGGAGAACTTCCCGGCGGCAAAGTGGACGAGCAGATTGCCCGCATTCGTCACTCCACGCCAGGCGTGGGACTAATCAGCCCGCCACCGCATCACGACATTTACTCCATTGAAGACATCGCACAGCTGATTCACGATCTCAAGAACGCAAATCGTGCAGCGCGCATCAGCGTCAAGCTGGTGTCGGAAATTGGTGTCGGCACCATTGCCGCAGGTGTAACCAAAGCCAAGACCGATCATCTGGTCATCGCCGGACACGACGGTGGCACCGGGGCATCGCCATTGACTTCAATCAAACACGCGGGTCTACCCTGGGAACTCGGTGTGGCCGAAACCCACCAGACCCTGGTGATGAATAATTTGCGTTCCCGCGTGACCCTGCAGACCGATGGTCAGCTAAAGACCGGGCGGGATATTGCAATCGCGACCTTACTGGGTGCAGAAGAGTACGGCTTTTCCACCGCACCGCTGATCACTCTTGGCTGCATCATGATGCGTAAGTGTCATCTCAACACCTGCCCTGTTGGCATTGCCACCCAGGATCCAGAATTGCGCAAGAAGTTCAAAGGCAAACCTGAGCACGTGGTGAACTACATGTTCATGGTGGCAGAAGAAATGCGCAGCATAATGGCAGCGCTCGGCATGCGAACCGTCAATGAAATGATCGGTCGCGTCGACCTGCTGGATACAGATAAGGCAGTGGACCACTGGAAGGCGAATGGGCTGGATCTCAGTAGAATTCTTGAACCTGCCCAGGTGATCTTCGACAACACCGAGTTTTACCGCACCCAGGAGCAGGACCATGGCCTAGAGAAGGCACTGGATAACGAATTAATTCGACTGGCGCAGCCAGCACTGGAAAGTGGCGAGACTGTTCACATTGAGCACGAGATCATCAATATTAATCGGGTTGTCGGCACCATGTTGTCCAACGAAGTCTGCAAACGCTACGGCGCCGACATGCTGCCTGAGGATACGATTAATATTAAGTTGAATGGCTCTGCCGGACAGAGCCTCGGCGCATGGCTAGCTAGGGGTATCACTATTACCGTCGAGGGCGACGCCAACGACTATCTGGGTAAGGGCTTGTCAGGTGGCAAGATTATTCTCTATCCACCGAAACAAAGCTCCTTCAAAGCTGAAGAAAATATCATCGCAGGCAACGTAATTTTATATGGTGCCACTGGCGGCGAAGCCTACATCCGCGGTATTGCCGCTGAGCGGTTCGCCGTGCGTAACTCCGGAGCCAGTGCCGTGGTGGAAGGCATCGGCGATCACGGTTGCGAATATATGACAGGCGGTCGGGTTGTTGTGCTGGGTAAGACCGGCCGCAATTTTGGTGCCGGCATGAGTGGCGGCGTTGCCTATGTCTGGAATGAAGCTGGCGACTTCAAGAAGTCGTGTAATACTGAAACATTCGAATTGGAACCGGTTTCTGCTGCAGCAGACATACTGGAGCTAAAACAACTGATTCAAACGCACGCAGACTATACCGATTCTCCAGTCGCCAAAAGCATCCTGGAGCACTGGGAAGAAAGCATCGGCAAGTTTGTCAAAGTCATGCCAACCGACTACAAGCGAGTGCTCGCAGAACGCGCTGCCGCAACCGCAGCTTGATTGGAAGAATTTGGGTTTAGTGGCCAAAACCTCTGCTATAGGGAATAGAGGAATTAATGGGTAAGCCAACAGGATTTAAAGAGTTCGACCGGGAAACGGAACCCTATCGCAATGCGATGGAGCGCCTGGTCGACTACAAGGAAATTTATACCGGCCACCATGATGAGCATCTTGCTACGCAGGGTGCTCGATGCATGGACTGTGGCGTGCCTTTCTGTCAGTCAGGTGAAGGTTGCCCGGTCTATAACCTGATTCCTGAATGGAACGACCTGGTTTACAACAACCGTTGGAAAGAAGCCCTCGACCGACTGCACAAAACCAACAACTTTCCTGAATTCACCGGCAGAGTTTGTCCCGCTCCCTGCGAGGGAGCCTGCGTTTTGGGCATTCACGAACCGCCTGTCACCATCAAGAACATAGAGTGCGCCATTGCCGATCGGGGATTCGAAGAAGGTTGGGTTGTGCCCAACCCTCCCTCTGTACGCAGCGATAAAAAAGTGGCTGTTATCGGTTCCGGCCCCGCAGGTCTGGCGGCAGCGGCCCAACTCAATCACGCGGGTCACACAGTCACGGTATATGAGCGTGACGATCGCATCGGCGGCCTGCTGATGTACGGCATACCAAATATGAAGCTGGAGAAAGACGTAGTCGATCGGCGCGTTAATCTGCTGCGAGAAGAAGGCATAGAATTCGTCGCCAATGCAGACGTGGGTGGTTCCGGCGACAACGCTGTCAGCATGGACCAGCTGCTTGCTGACAATCATGCGGTCCTGTTAGCGACCGGCGCCACAACACCACGCGATCTCAAGATCGATCACCGTGAAGGCAAGGGCGTGCATTTCGCCATGGAGTTTCTACTACAAAACACCAAGAGCCTGTTAGATTCCGAATTGGAAGACGGCAACTATATCAGTGCCAAAGACAAACACGTGATAGTGATCGGCGGTGGTGATACCGGCACCGATTGCATTGGCACATCACTACGTCATGGCTGCAAATCACTGGTCAATTTCGAAATCATGCCCAGGCCACCGGTCGATCGCTCTGATAACAACCCGTGGCCAACCTGGCCTTTGATATTCCGTGTTGATTACGGCCATGAAGAGGCGGCCGCAAAATTTGGGAATGACCCCCGAGTTTACTCAATCTCCGGCAAGGAATTTGTCCGTGATGATGACGGCAACCTTCTTGGTATCAATACCGTTGAAGTGGATAAGAACTTTCAAGAGATACCTGGCACCACGCAATTTTGGGAAGCCGACCTGATACTCCTGTCGATGGGCTTTCTTGGCCCGGAACACTACGTCAGTGAAGGCCTTGGCCTCGAACTTGACCAGCGTTCCAACTACAAGGCGGAATATGAAGAGTTTCAGACCTCTCACCCCAAGGTGTTTGCCGCAGGTGACTGCCGCAGAGGCCAGTCTTTAGTGGTGCGAGCCATCGATGAAGGTCGCAAGGTGGCAGAAAAAATTGACGCTTTCCTTGGCTAGCGTTTGTTTTCTCACTCAAAGCCTCGCTCGCGCGCCAGTCGACACTAGCAGTTGATCGCGTTTCCATTAATTTCCTGACAGTGAAATTGGTCAGTATCTGAAGTTTCAGAATTCTGCGATAATGCAGATGAGCCTCATCACCAAGCCCCAAATTTTGCCGTAATGAATGAGCCAGTCCTCAACCTTACGCACATCATCAAAAACTTTGGCCAGTTCAGAGCAGTCGACGATGTGAGTCTCAGCATCCCTCGGGGTTCGATCTATGGTTTTCTCGGCCCCAATGGTGCCGGCAAAACCACAACCATCCGCATGATTCTGGAGATCATCAAACCCAGCAGTGGTTCCATCTCTGTCCTAAGTACTGACTCCGCTCTGAAAGTGCGTAACCGCATCGGCTACTTGCCAGAAGAGAAAGGTCTCTACAAGAAAATGAAGGTATGGGCCGTTATACAGTATTTCGCCATGCTCAAAGGCATGGATAAACAGACAGCGAAAACCAGGGCCTGGGAGTTGCTGGAAAAGTATGGCCTTAAAGATTTTGGGGAGGCCAAGGTAGAGTCTCTGTCGAAGGGAATGGGGCAAAAGGTTCAGGTTCTGGCTGCTGTAGCCCACGAACCCGAACTGGTGATACTGGACGAGCCGTTCTCAGGCCTGGACCCGGTCAACCAAAATGTGTTGGAAGAATTGATAAAAGACATGGCCGAAAACGGCCAGACCATAATTTTCTCCACCCATGTCATGCAGCATGCCGAACGTCTTTGTGACCACATCCTCTTGATTTCCGGCGGTAAAAAAATCTTCGATGGCACTCTCACAGAAGCCAAGGCCAGTATCCCACGACGCGTCATATTGGAAACTTCGGCAGACACCCAAACCATCGAGCAACTTGATGGCGTGATTTCGGTAAAACCGGCTGAGCAAAATTCACCGCAGGATGCCGCAACAGAATGGCTGGTTGAGATTGGAGAAGACGTGAATCCGCAGGACGTTTTGCGCCACTGCTTTGAGGCCGGTATCAGCCTGAATCGATTTGAGTATAGTGAACCCAGCCTGCACGACGTATTTGTGCATCTGGTCGGGGACGAAGCCAGGGAGCACAGCGCACGATGAACATGATTCGTCTGATTGCCTGGCGCGAGTATATGGAGAATGTCCGCACCAAGGGATTCTGGGTCACCATTCTGATTATTCCGTTGATTTTCATTGGCATGTACTTTCTCCAGAGTGCGCTGTCCAACGCCACCCCCAGTCGTTATTTCATTCTCATCGATCAGTCAGGGCAGTATGAAGACGCCGTAGCCGTCGCTATTGAACGGGAACATCAGCGCCGAATCCTGCAGGAATTTGTAAATTACCTGATGGAGAATCGCAAAGAGACCGATCTCGAGCTCACTGCCGCCAACGCCAGTAACGCCGCAGACCAGTTAGTTGATGATGTCGATGCAGACGAGGTCGCCGCGCTGGACCAGTGGCTGGAAAATGGCGGCCTCGATTATGCCGTGGCAATGGCTAGCCCCTATCTCCGTGATGATATCGAACCGTTTGAACAACCCGGGCCGCAGTTTATCGCCGCCGATCTGCCAGCAGACATCGATGCTAAGGCTACGCCTGAAGAGATAGTTACCGCACTGCGCCCCTATCTAACCGGCGAACAGGACATCAGCTTGGGCAGCGAATCGGGCAGCCTGTTCGCGCTGATCCTGATTCCGGAAAATATCGACGGCGATATTGCACGACCAGGCGCGATGCCTGCCGCACCAGGAACCAACCGCGGCGTGCAGTATTGGGCACGAAACCTGACCGACTCACGCCTGCCCGATGCCATTATTCGAAGTATCAATGCCGAAATTCGGGAATCCGAATATGCGAACCTTGGAGTCAACACCGAACTGGTACGAAACGTCCAGCGCACGCGCATGCCAATCAGCCAACTCGACCCGAGCGCCGCTGCAGGTGAAGAGATGGTGAGCGTCGCCGACACCTTCCGTCAGTTCGCACCCATTGGCTTTGTTTACCTGATGTTTATTTCCTTGATGCAAAATGTGCAGTACTTGCTCAGTAACACCATTGAGGAAAAATCCAATCGCATCATCGAGGTCTTGCTGGCGTCGGTCACTGCAGACGAGTTGATGATGGGGAAGTTGGTGGGCATCGGCATGGCAGGTCTGACCACAATAGGAACCTGGTTGCTGTCCTTCTTTGTGTTTATCTCGTTGTACAGCACTGCCCAAACCGAACTGATTACCCAGGTACTGGAGGTGATCCTGGGTTCAGATCTGATCCCCTGGTTTGTGTTCTATTACTTTGCCGGCTACGCACTTTACTCTGGCGTATTTCTGGCTATAGGTAGCCTCTGCAACACACTGAAAGAAGCGCAGGCACTCATGACGCCCATGATTGTGATTCAGATAATTCCGATCGCCATGATGGCATTCGTGGTAATGGATCCGAATAATACGATTGTCAGAACGATGTCCTGGTTCCCCCTGTTCACTCCCTATCTGATGATGAATCGCGCAGCAGCAGACCCACCCCTTTTCGACGTAGTCGGCACCACCATACTGCTTGTTGCCAGCATCCTGCTGGTGTTATGGCTGTCGGGTAAGGTGTTTAAGCAGGGCGTGTTGCGGACCGGGCAACCACCCCGCATAGTGGAGTTGTGGAAACTGCTTTCAGCTAAAGCGTGATTTGATCTTCCGAAGCGGGCAATGCCACGCTGCGTGGATCAAAACCACAGTGGACACAGCGGCGCGCCCGCAGACTCATCAAGATATTCTTGACGTAAAACTGTTGCTTGCAGATTGGACAGCGACGTCGCGCCATATCAATCGCAAAGCCTGCCCACACACCCATGTAGATAAACATGATTGCATCGATTTCACGACGATTATTCAGCAGTACCCATATCGCAATCATGTAGACAGGCAGAGTCCATAAACACACCAGCAAACGGGTTCTTGCTCGACTCAACTCGCGGCCTGCGGCGGCCTGGTGGGGGAGAATTCGGGGGGTAATCACATCCGGCTCAGCGTGTTTGTCAGACTGCGAGTCCTTTTCCATTTCCTGATTCCGCACGAAGCTCGATGCTGTGAATGAACTTCTAATGTAGCGGAGTTAGCTAGCGAAGTATACGGAGGTCAATCGATTACGGCAGCAATCGACTACTGCACTAATGCATTCCAGATCTGGGTCACGCCGATGAACAGAAGCACGCTTGCCAGCACTTTGTTTATCAGGGTGCTACTCTCCTGCAGGTGTGTCTTCAGGTAGGTGCTGGCTAGCACGAATCCATACAGCGCAGTCATTTTTCACAGGAACACGCCCGCCAGAAACGCAGCAAGCGTAATGCCCATATATTCGAATTCAAAGTACTGGGATATTGCCGCAAGCGCGAAAATCCAGAACGGCACTGCCTGTGGATTCAAGGCAGCTATGAGTAAGCCTTTTTTAAAAAATGATTCCTGTCCAGACGGTTTATCGACCATTGCCGGTTTCGATTCCCTGGTCACAACCACAACCGCCAGAATGACAAACAGAAGTCCTATGCCCAGCTTTATCGCAAGATTGGACTCCAAAAAGCTACTGATCACCATGCCGAACCAAATCGCGATAAGGGCTTCGAGGATTTCGATCAGGGAGCCGGCAATCGCGATTTCAGTGCCTCGTCGGGCGTCGTGATCGACTGTAGTTTTTACTACAGTGAGATTAATCGGCCCGAATGGAATCGTGCCAAGCAGACAGGCAGCGAAGCCCACGAAAAAATAAAGCAGCGGCGTGTCCATTTTTTAGTTATTGCTCCAGTGTGCCCAGGCACCCAGAGCTTATTGGTAACCCTGCGCCTGTAGATTGAAAAGGGTGGCATACTGACCGTCACTGGCCAGTAATTCCTCGTGGCTGCCTTCCTCAAGGATCTCAGCCTTCTCAAGTACGATGATATGGTCTGCCATGCGCACAGTGGAGAAGCGATGGGAAATGATGATTGAAATCTTGTTAGCAGTAAGATCGCGAAAGTGAGAAAAAATTTCGGCTTCGGCACGCGCATCGATGGCAGCGGTAGGTTCGTCCAGTATGAGAATATCTGCTTTGCTGCGCATAAAGGCACGAGACAAAGCGATCTTTTGCCACTGGCCACCACTAAGCTCCTTGCCGTCTTTAAACCAGGTGCCCAGTTGCGTCTTGTAGCCCTGGGGCAGATCCTTTACAAATTCGTCAGCCATGCCCTTCTCGGCGGCTTCTTCAATGAGCTCATCCTGTTCCAGTTCGTCAACATCACCAATGCCTATGTTCTCGCCGACCAAAAGCTGATAGCGGGCAAAATCCTGAAAGATCACGCCAATCTTCTTGCGCAGGGTATCGATGTCCCACTCTTTAAGGTCCAGCCCCTCTAAATAGATTGCGCCCTCTGACGGCTGATAAAGCCGGGTGAGCAGTTTTATCAGGGTTGTCTTGCCGCTGCCATTTTCTCCAACTATTGCGAGACTTTCGCCGGGTCGTATATGCAGATTGACCTTGTTGAGAGCGGGCATATTGCTACCCGGGTAAAAGAAGCTGACGTTTTCGATACGGATGCCATCACTGGGGTCAGGTCCAGCAGTCTTGTTACCGGTGGTCTCCGGTACCTTGTGATTCAGATACTCGGTGAGATTGGACAGGTAGAGGTTATCTTCGTACATGCCGTTCACCGCAGTCAGGCTATTGGTAACAGCATTCTGGCCCAGGCGAAACTGGGCGATATACATTGTCATCTGGCCAATGGTGATCGCACCCGCTATTGCCGCGAAGCCGACCCAGCCATAGGCAAAATAGAAGGCCGCGCTGGCCAGCAAGCCCAGCACATAACCCCAGAAGCCCCGACGCAGGACGAGGTTCCGATCTTCTTTATAGATTTTGCGGAAAATATCCACGTAGCGCTGCAGGAACAGTTTGCCAAGCTGCAGCAACTTCACTTCTTTAACGCCGTCCTCGCGGGTCAGCACCATTTCCAGATAAATCTGCACGCGGCGCTCAGCGGAACGGCGGCGATGAATGCGAAAAGCCTCGCCAGAAAACTTTGCTTCAGCAAGAAAGGCAGGGATGCCAGCCAATCCCAGCAGCAGTACCGCGTAAGGTGAAAACTGATACAGCCAGATGCCGATAGTGAGCAGCGCCACGACGTCACGTGCCAGGTCGAATGTTTTGATGACTAGGCTCAGGGGCCTGCTGGAGGCCTCCCGACGCGCACGCACCAGTTTGTCGTAGTACTCCGCATCCTCAAAATGTGCAAGCTCCAGGGTCAGAGCCTTTTCCAGGATCATGACGTTGATTTTGTTACCCAGCAAGACTCGCAGAATAGACTGACACACCGTGTTGAGTTTCTGAGCACCGGTCATGATCACCACTAGCCCCGCCTCAACCAAAACATAAAACAACACATCGCTACGAGCGGCTTCTGCCGCGTCGCCTGTGCTCTGAATAGCGCTCGCGACCGCATCAACAAACAAGCCACCGACAGATGCGATGGCTGCTGGTAGGACGCCAGAAACCAGAGTGGTTGCAGCCATGACCAAAGTCAGGGTTGCGCTGGTACTCCAGACGATTTCCATAGCAACTCTGCTGTACTGGAAAACAGACAGGAATTTGCGCACGGAACCAGGCTCAGCGCTGCTGGCAGTATCGGTAGGCTTGCTGGCTGAATCGCTGGTGGCCAAGACTTACTCGGGGGTGAATGTCGTTAGATTGGAGAGAAGAATACGCGAGATCGACGGCGATGGATTCTAGCACAGCCCTGTTGCTTGGCATGCAGGCTATAGGTAAAAGAGTGCATTGAGGTCTGGGTCTTAAAGACTCCGCGGTAGAGTCTCCAAAAAAAAGCCCGGGCACCCAAGCGCCCGGGCCTTTCAACAAACCTCTCTGCAGCGTTTGCGCTACAGCTTGACGAACTTCAGGACGAAGCGATCCGTGTTACGGCCAAGGCTGGGGTCGAATGGACCAACACTATGATCATCCGCTGGGTTATCCAGGATATCGGCGCTGCCTACCAGCGCAAACTGTCCGGAATTAACGATGGCGGACACCGCGTCCTCAAAGGCAATACGGTGCAAAGTGACGTTGTCGGCGCCATGATTACCTGCATGGTCGATAACACCCAGGATGCCACCCGGCTTGAGAGCTGCTGCTATTTGGCCCAGGAAACCTTGTGCTGCTACCGGGTTGGAATTGTGCACATCGTGGAAATTAAGCGCAGTCAAAGCGAAATCAATGCTGCCAGCATCCACATCCGAGACTGGACCGAGATGATGCCTGATATTGGCGCGTCGGCTCATGCGATCATTGATGATCTCCATGTTGTTATCAACCATGCGACCCGGGTTGTTTTGCATGATTACTGTGCCGCTGTCACCGACTGCATAGGAGAGGACTTCAGTGTACCAACCACCGATGGCAATCAGGTCCAGTGCCGTCATTCCGGCTTCCAGTCCAAGAAACGAAAGCACTTCTGGCGCCTTACGATTGGAGTCCCTTTCTTTGTCCGCCGCAGGCCGGCCAGGGTTGTCCATGGCCGAGGCTAATGCGGCAATATCGAGCTGTGCGACGGCGCCCGATGCCATTACGCTGGCTACAAATAAAGTGAGGAGCTTTTTCATCATGTTATTCCTGTCTTTAAATTCAGATCAGCCCGCCACAACGGCGAAAGCTGGATCAGGCAGCATAAACTACAGCCACCGTCTAGCCAAACCAATTCGACAGGAAGTAGGCTGCACGCGGTCGTCCCCTAGCCTGTTAATAAGCGGTAAATGGAGGGGTTAGTGCAGCCGATGTGAGACTTTGAGTTCGTCCTCGAAAAAGGCTTTGACCTTAAGCAGCTGGCTCAGATCCCCTTCACTCTCCATCAGGGGCAGATGCTGCTCGATATCATTCAGTATATTGGTAATGCTCCCGGTATCGAGGTTGCTGAGATCCAGGTCAAACGGGAAGTTCCCTGTCTTGGTATTGTCCTTAATCATGTCCTTAAACAGCTCCTTAATGCTCAATTATTCCCTTATTGTGGGGGTGAAACCTTGCACAAGAATTGTATCGACTGACTTTAAGATATCTTCATAAGAAATTCTAATATAACGAGTTTTTGCTTTCGGAAATTTCAGAATTCAGCACCGAGACCCGGCTTTACCTGCCCTTGTCTGAGGTATTACACTAACTGCCACGAATTTCGCGGCGTGCCAGATGACGCGGTCCCTGCTGGCTTTAATAATAACCAGAAAAATACGGAACCAAGCCGTTCCAGGGAGAGAGGAAGCTACGCATGGCGGCTTTCATCCACGCGTGGGCAGAATTTGTTGTAGCCCGTCGAGCCGCAATTCTCGTAGCGACGCTGCTGCTATTTCCCCTCATTATTTTCTCTGGCGGCACCATCCCTTTTGACAACAGCACCCAACGCTATTTCCTGTCTGATGACCCTGCCCTGATTGACTACGACAGCCTGTACGAAAATTTTGGTGACAACGAATATTTGCTCGTTGGTATCGAGGCCGGCTCTGGCGAACGGGATATTTTCACGGCAGAGACCTTGGCCGCCCTGGCCGCAATTTCAGACTTCCTTGATTTCCATCCCCATGTCACCCAGATGCGATCTCTCTCGAACTACCAGTTCATAAGTGGGGATCAGGATGCGCTTAACACGGATTACTTGATCGACGACATTTTTAGCCTGGCTTCAGAACCGGCTGAAATTGCACGGGTCAAAGAAACTCTTGCGGATGAAGAGTTGGCCCTTGGCACCCTGATTACCCAGGACTATCGTCACACCCGCATCGCTGCCAGAGTGGAATACAGTCCGAATTCTTCAGCGATCAAGGTAGAACTTGCGCAGGACTTATACACTTTTATAGAAAGTGAGCTGGCACCCTCTGAAGCATATGCCTTGCACCTTTCTGGTTATCCCGTGGCTAATGAGCAATTTGAAAGCCTGTCAGCCAACGATACCAGCGTGCTTATTCCGATCATGATAGTAGTGATGGTAGCGGTGCTGTATTTGAGCTTTCGTTCAATGGTTGCCACAGTGGTACCCTGGCTCGTGATTGCGGCTGGCCTGCTCAGCGTGCTGGAGATTCAGTACTACATTGGCATTCCTCACACCACTATAGATAGCGCAGCGCTCCCTTCGACTCTGATCATTATCGGCATCGGACTCAGCGTCCACGTCTTGCTGGAGTATTTTCATTTTGCGATTGCGGAGGGAACCGGTAAGCAGGCCGTGGTGGAAGCAATTCGCGCCATCTGGTTACCCGCATTTTTCACGGCAGTAACCACTTCGGCGGGATTCCTTGCTCTGTCCACAGCCCGCCTTTTGCCGATTCGCGAGTTCTCTTTACTGGGTGCAATGGGTCCGCTGCTATTGTTTCTGTTTGCCTTGACCAGCTTGCCTGCTGCTTTAAGTTATGTGACGAAGCTTCCCGCAAGTACAAAACGCGTCTTGCAGGATGGTTTTCTAACTCACCTCACAAGCAAGATTCCGGATTTCGTCCGTCGTCAGAAAGCACCTATTCTAACTATCGGTGCATTATTCGTGCTGTTTTCTATCTGGAATCTCCCCAGCATCCGGGTAGATACCAATTACATCACCTTGTTTAAAGAAGACAATCCTGCGCGTCAGGACATTGTTTACTTTGACAATACATTTCGCGGCATGATGACGCTGGATATCGTGTTGGACTCTGGGGCTGCAGAAGGGGTCAAAGATCCCACTTTTCTTGAAGAAGTCGCTTCGATCCAAGCCTGGCTGGAACAGCGCCCGAGCCTTGGACCCATAAACTCGCTCCCTGATTTTCTCAAGGAGATCAACCAGGCCCTCAATGCTGACAACAAAGAACTCTATCAGTTACCCAGATCGCGGGAAGCTGCCGTGCAGTTTTTATTGTTGTATGAAAGCGCAGGGCCCAATGAAGACCTCTCTGACATCAAGGATTTCGAAAATCGGCTAACGTGTCTGGTTATTCCAGTGGTCAACATGCCAGCTTCAGAAATGCAGCAGGAACTGGACACCATAACAGCGTACATGGAGAGCAACTACCCCCATCTTGACCCAATGCTTACCGGCACTATGGCACTGTTAACGGCGCAGCAGATCTACACCGCAGAAAGCATGGTGGAATCGTTCCTCATCGCGCTTACGGTGATTTCCGTTTTCTTTATCGTGCTGTTTCGCTCGGTTAAGTACGGGCTGATGTCTATCATTCCGAGCGTTGTGCCGATACTGCTAGCTGCGAGCGTGGCAAGCTCTATGGGTGTCTTGTTTGATCAAAGTGCCGTACTGGTTTTTGCTATGACCATGGGTTTAGCCGTAGATGACGCTATTCACGTCATGAGTCGCTATCTCGTCTATAAACGCGATAGCGCTTCAACACACGATTCCTTACAGCACGCGATGGGGGAATCTGGACGCGCAGTACTGTTTAGTTCCATGGTGTTGGTATTTGGCTTTAGTGTATTAACCCTGGGCTCATTTACCACGGTCGTAAACGTCGGCCTATTCGGCTCGATTATTATGTTTCTGGCACTGCTGGGTGATCTGATATTCTTGCCGGCAATACTCTATGCCGTGGATGGAGAAGACGAGTCGTGAGGAACACCTTGTTCGGATCAGTGATCGCACTTTCGATCGCAGTTGTCACTTTTACCTGGAGTACTATTGCGAGTGCCGCGGAAATGAGCGCGCTGGATGTGATCCGTCAGGTCGATGCGCGCTATGACGGCGAGTCGTCTCTGGCCGACTACACCATGATTTTGATAGACCGTCGCGAGCGCGAGCGCCGTCGCAACCTCCACATCTACAGCAAAGATTATGGTGAGGACAGCCGCTCCTACTCGCACTTTGAAACGCCCGCCGACATCCGTGGCACCTCCTATCTCAATTTTGACTGGGCAGACCCGGAGCGAGATGACGACTCCTGGCTATACCTGCCTGCCCTGCAGCGGGTCCGCCGCATCGCGGGCAGCGACACCTCTGACTCGTTCCTGGGCAGTGATTTCACCTACGCAGATATCAATGGCATTGAGACTGAATATTGGGACTATCGTTTCATTAACGAATCAGAAATGATTAATGACCAGGACACCTGGGTAATCGAAGCCAATCCTAAGCCAGGGTTCACTGAAAAAGCAGAGGACAGCACGGGGTACTCCAAACTTCAGTTCTGGATTCGAAAGGATAACTTTATCCAGCTACGTGCCCAGGCCTGGGCGCTGCGCGGCAACCGCGTCAAGTTTTTTAGTTCCTCAGAGATAGAAGAGATTGACGGCATTTGGACGATAAACAGGTTGCAGGCAATCACAACTCGCAACGGGCGCAGAGAACATGCCAGTGTGCTGCAATTGAATAGCATTGAGTACAACCTGGAAATCGATGACGACCTGTTTACTATAGACAACATGCAACGAGGCATCGACTGATTCCATTGTCGTTTTCTTTCTGTCCTTTTCCCCAGCGACGGCTCTTTGGTTTTAGTCCTGGCCTTGCTCTTGGTCCTAATCTTGCTCTCGGCATCACTTTCTCGATTTTACCGACTCCGCTACCAAGCTTCGCACAGGACGATTTCTTCAGTACTGTTGAAGTCAGTGACGATGGTAAACAAAGTATTGATCAGTCTTTTTCACTTATTGGATGGGCTGTACAGAAAGTTGGTTATGGACTAGAAGCGCCTGGCCCCTTATTCAGCCGCCAGCAGCGCGAACTCAATCGGGTGGAAACCAGTCTCTTCGCCCAACTCGATGTGCCTTTGCCAGATAATTCAGCGTTTCGCATCAGCGGCCGTGCACTGCATGACGAAATTTATCGAATAAAAGACAACGACTACACCTATGACGAAGTTAATGAATTTCGGAACCGATATGAAATAAGAGATTTCTATTTTGAGAAAGAGTTTGACAACGGACTCTATTTCAAAATCGGCAATCAGATTCTAGCCTGGGGACAGGCAGAATATCTGCGGGTCACCGACCTTATCAATATCGAAGACCAGTACACCTTCGTGCAGCAGGATCTGGAGGACCTGCGTCTGCAGATTCCCGCCGCCTTGCTAAACTTCGATCTCGGCAGCTGGAGTATCGATGCAGTTTATACCTACGACGCTGACGCCAATAACCTCGCACCCGAGTTGGATGAATTCGATCCATTCATTGCGTTCCGCAGCAACGGCACGTTTATTATTGAAGAAGTGCCGGAAAGAGAGCAGGAAGTATTTTTCCGCGCTTCCACCCAGCTTGCCAGTGGTGAGCTGCAGTTCGTGGCTGGTGAGTTTAATGACAACCTGCCTACCCTGGTCCGCATGGAGGCTTTGGGATCTCCCAACCCCAGACTCTATTTCTCGCAGAACCGGATGCGGGCGCTAGGCTTCTCCGCCAACTGGGTAGAAGGCTCATGGCTGTTCTATGGTGAGGCTGCCATACATACAGGCAAACGTGTGCGGCCAAATCTTGAAACATTCTTTAAAAAAGTCGGTGGTTGGGATGAGAAAGAGCAGCTTCTTAGCGTTTTGGGCGCCGAATATAACGGCTTTGAAAATCTGCAGCTGGCTATGGAGCTGGACCTTATTCATACCCGAGCGCACACGTCCAGCATGCTGCTGGCAGAAGACCAAATAGGTGCTGGTGTCCGCGCCTTTTGGACCCCACTAAATCAGCGGCTGCAGATTCTTGCAGTATGGAGTGAATTGGTAGGTAGCACCGGTCGCGTTATCAGGGTATCTGCCGATTACAATTGGTCAGACACTATTGATTTTGGTTTGCTTTGGGTGGACTATCAAACAGAATCTGATTCCCCATTTGTACCTTTTGAAAACAACGACGTGATCCAGCTACAGCTGCGGTATAGTTTTCAAATCTGACAAGAGATTGAACGATGTTTCCTGATCACCTGAAACCTTCTCAACCCTATCACCATGGCGATGTTAAAAACGCATTGATCAATGCAGCCATGAAGCTGATCGATACCAATGAATTAGAAGCGATGAGTCTGCGGCGCCTTGCCAAGGAAGTTGGTGTTACTCCTTCAGCGGTTTATAACCATTTCACCGATAAAGATGCGCTGATGATGGCAATCAAGATTCGCCTTTATGAGGACATCAATCGCTATTTTGATTCGCATTATCCTGAGTCAGATGATCCAGAGCAGACTCTGTTAGATATGTGCTATGCCTACTTTCACTTCTCACGCGAATTCCCCTCGCAGTTCCATTTTATCTTTAGCTCTACTCTACCACTGGAGTGGTCTACGCCAGAATTTGTGAAAGTTTCCTGCTACTGCCTGGTGAAGGCGCGCAAGGCCGTTTATGGCATCTTTGAAAAATACCAGGTGCCATGCAAAGAGGAGGACGTGGTCGGCACCACACTGCTGGTTTGGTCGCAGCTGCACGGCATCGTCATGTTGCGCAACTCGGGCTCCATTTCCGCGGCAGTAACTTACCAGGAATGGCCTTCTGTCTGTGGCCTGCAGGAAAACGAAGAAGTTGAAAAGTTGTTGCGTGAGCATGTTCAGATGACAGTGGATGCAATCCTGAGCAAGCAGCGTAACGACAGCCACCATTAGGACTGAAGCAGTCATTTGAAAGAAGCTGACCTTTACCTTCCCATCAAAGGCTTTTTGGAGCAGCAGGATTATGAGGTCAAAGGTGAAGTGCGAGATTGCGATATCGTCGCGGTTCGCTGCACTGAGTCTCCTGTCGTTGTCGAGCTCAAACTGACCTTGAATCTCAATCTTATTCTGCAGGCGGTTGCACGTCTGTCCCTCACCGATAAGGTTTATATTGGAGTTCCGAAATCTGCGCCACTCCTGAAGACGAAGCGGAAGCATGTGCTTAAGCTGCTGCGCAGTCTAGGCCTGGGATTGATTACCGTAAGTCAGAGCCAGCTTGTGGATGCCGTGATTGACCCCGCGCCTTATCAGCCAAGAAAGTCTTCTTTGCGCAAGGAACGACTGCTGCGTGAGTTTGCTCAGCGCGAGGGCGATCCCAATCAGGGTGGTTCCCATACCCGCAATGGATTGATGACTGCTTATCGGCAACGTGCCATACGCATCGCCACGCTGCTGGAGCGCAATGGTCCAAGCAAGGCAGCGGCCATCGCAACTGAACTGGATGAACCAAAATCACGGGCCATTCTCTATCGAGATGTCTACGGCTGGTTTGATCGAATCGAGCGCGGAATCTATGCCTTGTCACCACGGGGCATAAAAGAACTGGAATCCTGGAAAGAAGATCAGGATTAGGTAGCGGGGTACGGTTGAGTCAGGCCATGCCAATGGCGTGGCGTATGATCAGGTTCTTCGCCGGCGCGACATCATTCACTGCGCTCAGCCCAAAGTTTCGCATCCACACCGCAGGCGGCGCCTGCTCTGCAAACAGATGCTTGAAACCCTCCATGACCCACATCATGCGTAAATTGTGTGGCTTACGCTGGCGTTGGTAGCGTTCCAGTATGCGTTTATCGTTGACTTTCCTGCCGGTCTTCAGACCTGCCTGTAGTGCTTCGCTCAGGGCCATTGCATCAAGCAAGCCCAGATTGACACCCTGGCCAGCAAGAGGGTGGATCGTATGCGCCGCATCTCCCACCAGCACAATACCATCCTGGAAATACTCGGTCGCGTGACGCTGTCGCAAGGGCACCTGAAAGCGTTTCTCCATACTCTCTATTTCGCCCAGTCGGTGTTCGAAGGCATTGCCGAGTTCCACCATGAACGCGTCATTCGGCAGCGCCATCAACTGCTCGGCGCGCGCAGTGACGACAGACCAGACAACTGAACAGCGATTCTGATCTGCCCCAGAATCCAGCGGCAGAAAAGCCAGCGGACCGGTGTCGATAAACCGCTGCCAGGCGGTATGCTGGTGCGGGTGTTCGGTGCGGACTGTGGTCACGATAGCTGTATGCCCGTAATCCCATTCCCTGGTGTGAAACCCGGCAAGCTCGCGGATTTTCGAATTGGCACCATCGGCTGCGACTAACAGTCGGGTTGCAAGCACCTTGCCGTCGTCTGCGTGTATTAAATACTCTCCCGCATCATTCCTGTCGATGGCACTGACATTAAAAGGCGTGATAGCGCGCAGGTTTGCTTTTGCATCGAGGTCTTCATAGAGCGCAGCCGTCACGATTGAATTCTCAACAATGGAGCCGAGCGACGCCTGTTGAACCTCTGCTGCTGAGAAATGGATGGCGCCGGTACCCTCGGCATCCCACACGTCCATGTCCGTATAGGGACACTGGCGCATCGCTTCAATGTGTTGCCAGACGCCGAGTTGCTGAAAAAGCGCCTTGGAAGCCAGGGTCAGGGCGCTAACCCGGGGGTCGAAAGACTCGGGCTGTGAGACAAAAGGAAGACGCTGCTTGTCAAACGCAGCCCGGTCAAGCAGCGCAACCCGCAGTGGATTGCCCTTGCTGTCCAGATCGCTAAGCAGGCGCGCCAGGGTAGTCCCTACCATGCCGCCACCGGCAATCACTACATCAAACGTTTCAGTCTCAGACATGGTCGCCATTATAGGGTTTCGGGCGAGGGCTTTCATGTTTGTCTGCGTACTGGCCGCATTCTTGGCATACAGACATAGGTCCACTCGTGACCAACTCGTGCAACATGGGATTTCGCCGGGATTGCTGATAGACTGCTGCGCGAATCAAAACACGGGCTCCGGGGAAATTATCATGGCACTTACTCTGCGTACAGATCAGCTCAATGACTACATTGGAAAAGAAGTCGGCGTTTCCGAATGGATGCTGGTAGACCAGGAACGTATCAACCAGTTTGCTGAAGCCACTGGCGACCACCAGTATATTCATGTCGATCCAGAGCGAGCGGCGAAGACGCCTTTCGGTACCACGATCGCCCATGGCTTTCTTACCATGTCGCTGATGGTGGAGATGGGCTACGAAGGCAGCACCAAGCTAGAGAGCGCAGTCATGGGTATCAACTATGGCTTCGACAAGCTGCGCTTTATCAATCCGGTGAAGGTTAACAGTCGGGTCCGCGGCCGCTTCCAGCTCATGAGCGCCGAGGAAAAGAACCCCAATCAGTGGCTGCTAAAGCACGCCGTGACAGTAGAGATCGAGGGCGAAGACAAGCCTGCACTCATCGCCGAGTGGCTAGGCATGACGGTGGTCGAGTAATCGCTGCTACAAAAATCGACGTAGAACTCGCATTCTCCATAAAATTTACGGCATACCGGGGCGCCATCAGATCATGAAAAAATCTCTACTCACACTCATTCCATTCCTGACGGCCTGCGCTGGCGAACCACCACAGAATATAGGCGTGCAAGACGGGCGTCTCGCCGCCTGTCCCGATTCACCAAATTGCGTCTCCAGCTTTGAGAGTGATGAGGAACATGGCATTCAGCCCATCAGAGCAAACCTGCGTCAGGTGGAACAGGTGCTGGTGGGCCTGGACGAAGCCAACATAGTCGAATCCTCCGACGGCTACCTGTACGCCCAATTCACTTCACGCATCATGCGCTATGTCGACGATGTGGAATTTTTGGAAGACCCATCCGAAGGCGTCACCCATGTGCGCTCGGCTTCCCGTCTGGGCTATAGCGACCTTGGCGCAAACCGAAGCCGCATCGAGAACATCCGCAGCCTCATCTCGAACGACTAAACCGCAATTTTTAGCCATCTGGGTTCACTAATCGTTTCACGCCAGGAACGGTGGCATTATGACTTGAGCCCCATGGCCGCCCTGGCAAACTGATTGCGCAGCGAAGGCATGAGTTCCAGCCCCACCAATCCCAGCTTGCGCAGGGAAGACTTCATCAGCTCATTGTTGGAAAACATCTTCACCATTTGGTCCGTAAACAGGATGGATTGCTGTTGATCAGCATCCTGCGAATCTAGATAAGCCTGTAACACTGCCATTCCTCCGAGGCCACGCTGATGCCGCCAGGCTAATTCAAGGTGTTGCGCCAGCGATGCGGAATCCCGCAGTGCCAGGTTAAGCCCCTGTCCTGCTACCGGGTGCAAAGTGTGGGCAACATTGCCTAACAGGACCAGGCCGGGCCTTATTTGCTCCTGTGCCTGAGTCAACACCAGAGGATACGCATAGCGTTCTCCCACATGGGTAATTTCTCCCAGGCGACCACCAAAGTAATCGGTGAGCCCTGCAAGAAAACGTTTTTCATCGCAGTCCAACAGATCGGCACTGCGTTCAGCGGCCACTGTCCACACCAGCGCGCCCCGATTCAAACCATCAAAACTTGCCAGCGGCAACACGGCCAGCGGGCCCGAGTCCGTGAAACGTTCAAAAGCCGTGCCTGCATGGGGAAGCTCGAACGCGATATTAGTGATAATGGCGTGTTGGCC
>Ga0181560_10000152_pt1 | contig 57183 bp, 41 predicted proteins | sample 011ome_20_FD_133751 | JGI IMG/M metagenome (GOLD analysis project Ga0181560, IMG submission 133751) | Coastal salt marsh microbial communities from the Groves Creek Marsh, Skidaway Island, Georgia - 011509CT metaG (megahit assembly) | ecosystem: Environmental > Aquatic > Marine > Intertidal... | reverse complement strand
TGCGCCTATTTTGGAACTAGTGGCGTAACACCAATGGCTAATCTCGCCTTTATCGGCTTAGGTAACATGGGTGGTCCCATGGCTCGAAACCTCATTGAAGCCGGTCATAAACTCACAGTCTTCGATCTATCGCAGAGTGCTGTTGATGAGTTGGTAAGCGCGGGTGCTCATCAAGCAGACACTGCTGCAGCGGCGTGTTCAGGCGCCGATGCCGTTATCACTATGTTGCCAGCGGGTAAGCATGTCGCTGGTATTTACTTGGGTGAAGATGGCCTATTGGCGTCGCTACCCGCCGGTGCGCTTGCACTTGATGCCAGCACGATTGATGTACAGACAGCAAAGCAAGTCGCGCAAGCGGCCGCTGATGCGGGTATCGACTTTATGGATACGCCCGTGTCGGGTGGCGTTGCCGCCGCCGCCGCGGGTACGCTGGCATTTATGTGTGGTGGAACGGCGGAGGCGTTTACGCGCGCCAAAGAAATTTTGAGCGGCATGGGCAACGACGAGAAGATTTTCCATGCAGGCCCTAGTGGTGCCGGGCAGGTTGCCAAAGCCGTGAATAATATGGTGCTAGCCATTCATATGATTGGTACTTCTGAAGCGCTGGCTATGGGTGTGGCGAATGGCCTTGATCCGGCTGTGCTGTCTGAGGTCATGAAAGCCAGCTCGGGAAACAATTGGTCGTTACAGGTATACAACCCATGGCCGGGGGTGATGCCTACAGCGCCCGCCAGTAACGATTACAAGCCTGGATTTATGGTGGATCTCATGGTCAAGGATCTTGGCTTGGCTAGTGATTTAGCACATAGCAGCGGCGTGACAAATCACTTGGGTCAACTGGCGTTAGAGCGGTTCCGTACCCATCAAGCAGCGGGTAACGGCGGCCGAGATTTCTCATCCATTCTCGAAACGCTGCTTGATCAATGATACAGCGGCGTAATCGCCGCTAAAATACTGACTCGCCACTGAGTAAGATGGGTGCTGCATCCAGCTCTTCAGCGTCCATCATGGTAGCAACGCGCTCTAGCGCCGCGACAATTTGGTGTTGCTCCCACACCTCGAGCTTGCTGAAGCGATCAACAAAGCTGTCTTGCAGGGGTTTGGGTGCACTGGCGCGCATGGATTCACCTTGTTCAGTGAGTGTCACCATCACTCGCCGTCGATCAAGCCTACTGCGTTCCCGATTAATCAAGCCATTACTCTCGAGCCGATTCAAGATGGTGGTGACGGTTGCGAGACTAAGACTTACCGCTTTGGCGACATCGGATACTGTCGGATCTTTTAATTTTCCAATAGCGTGGATGATAACGAGTTGGGGTGTGGTGAGCCCTGTGCGTTTACCGAGTTTGCGGCTGTGCAAATCGGTTGCCCGGATAATCCGACGCAGTGACACCAACACCTGATCTTGTAAATCACTCATGTTAGGGTGCTCGTAAATCATGCTCGTCCCACAGTGGGCCGAGCGTTTGTTTAAGCGGTGTGAGCCAGGGCTCGTAATGTCGCCACTGTTCGACAGCACTCGCATAGATTGGTTGACGTACCTGCTCCGACGAGGGTGTTCGAACATTGCGTTCTGTCTGGTGGAATTGTAAACAAGCTTCCTCGAAGGGTAATCCACAAAAATCAAGCATGCGCCGCACCTGTTTCTCTAAATGGTCGACGACATCCTCATGTTGGACCCGAAGAATAGAGCCTGGTAAGACAGTGTCCCAGTGCGCCATTAGCCTGACATAGTCTTGGTAATATTGGCCAATGTCTGCGAGGTCGTAACTAAAGAATTGGCCTTCAGCGAAAAGCTGCTTAAAGCCGCTAAAACAACATGCCATTGGCGCGCGCCGCGCATCAATAATTTTGGCATTGGGTAGTATTAACTTAATGAGACCAATGTGCCTAAAATTATTGGGCATCTTATCAATGAAAAAGGGTGCGCCGTGTCGATGTATGCGCGTACCTGCTAAGTATTCTTCGCCCAAGTCTCGCCGTTGCTCCGCTGATAAATCGGCAAGATTAAATGGGTACGCGCGATTATTTTTTTTGCGGCCCAGACGTCGAAGCTTGCCGCTTATCGACAATATATTAGGCAACTCAAGCGTACCATCAATCTGACTGTGAGATGACAGGATCTGCTCCAGAAGGGTAGAACCGGCACGCGGTAAACCGACAATGAAAATGGGATCCGGTGCCGGGCAGCCGCTAGTGCCTTGAAACAGCGACGGCGTACAGGCGGCGATCTGATCATCAACCTCTTTACTTGTGCCATCGGCCCGATACTGCACTTGTGCTCGTTTAATGGCATTGCCTTTTGCGTAGTGATGGAAGGAGACGTCGTACTTTTCTCTATCCTCGAAGGCTTTTCCCAGGGCGAACTGGAGATACACCCGATCTTGACCGGTGAGTTGTGGATTATTATCCAGTGCCTGAAGTGTCAGCAATTCTTGGTCGCTGAAGTTATAGGTTTTCAGGTTTGCCAATGAGTACCAAGCTTCACAATGCAGTGCCTGACATTCGATAGCTTGGCGATACGCGGCAATTGCCTCTTGAGTCCGGCCACCGGTTTTAAGGGCGTGACCTTTGGATACATGAGTGACAGGATCTTTGGGAACTTGTTCAATGACCTTGTCAAAGAACAGGAGTGCCTCTTCATACTCTCCCAGTTGCATACATTGAATGGCATAAAGAGATTGTAGCTGCGCACTGTCGGGGTTTTGATCTAGCATCCGACGGGCTTCATCAACAGCCTGCTGGAAGCGTTGGCGTTTACTGAGAATTTGAATGTAATCAATGCGGGCTTGCTGATGGTTTGGTTCAAACGCCAAGGCGCTTTCGAGCAAAAACTCGGCGTCTTCTAAAACCCCCTGTTTGAGCGCTATGTCTGCTAACAGTCGCATGCCATCAATATGCTGCGGGTGTTGTTGCAGAAAGTGTCGACACAATTCTTCGGCTTTAATGAGTTTGCCTTCATGGGTCGCGTCTAAACTTGCCAGAAGAATAGCGGGTAGCGACTCAACCCAGCGTAAGCGTTCCGCAACTTGCGAGAATCGCTCGGGTTGTCCGCTGGGGTCGAGCAGCGCTTTCTGCGCAGCCCAGCTCGCTTTGAGAGCCGGGTTCATAAAACATGCCGTAGCATAAGCGCCAAGGGCTTCAGCACCCCGGTCGCCATCACGATAAACGTGTCCAAGCTCCTGAAATGCACGGCCATAAGACGGTCGCTGTTCCAGTAATTTAAAGAGCGTTTGCTCAGCGGCACTGTAGTCCCCAAGCAGCCGATAACAAACGCCGCGCATGTAGAGCACGCTATTATCGTTGCTTAGTTCATTGGGAAGGGCTTCGAGCTGGGCAAGACCCTCAGGTATGCGCCCGGCCTGAATCAGCGCCTGTATGGCACCCAAATCGGTTTCTGCTTGGTGAGTTTTAGCAAGGTCGTTCATTTTTTATACCGGCAAAAAAATGCCCCCGAGGGGGCATTTTTAGGGATCAATCCTGATTGAGACATAACACCGTATTAGAAATCATAGGATAATCGAATACCCGCCGTTGTTGGCGGTGCCACAGCAATGCGCTCGCGATCATTCACATAATTTGCGCCCTGCGTAACCGTTTCGTCTGTCAGATTGTTCACAAAGGCCTCAAGCATCCACTTTTCGGTTGAGATACCCGCGGTCACGTTGACCATAGTCCAGCTGTCAAGTTCCATGCGATTGATGGTGATGATATCGCTGTAAGACTTGGCAGAGTGGGTTACCGAGGGCATCACGTGGCCAGTCCAGCCGTTTGCCATAGGCCACTCGTAGCGAGCCCAAGCATTACCTTGGAATTTCGGTGCATAGGCCAGTTCGAGTCCTTCTTGTACATCGTTACTGGGTACGTTTACCGCAGTGATTTCGGTGTCCAGGAACGAGAAGGCTGTACCAATGGTCAAGCCTTCACCCGCCAGCCAGGTAATGTCACCTTCAATACCTTTGATCTCAGCATCGGCAGCGTTATCTGAGAAGAAGAGGTTAACAATGCTAGTGTCGAAGATGGTCGTTTGTAAGTCAGTGATATCGACCATAAACGCGGCGCCATTGAAACGCATCCGTCCATCCATCATATCGAGCTTCCAGCCAAGCTCTATATTGACCAACTCATCTGATTTAACGTCGAACGGGACCGTGTAGTTATTTGCCGCTTGATAAGCGCCCCCAGGCCTATTGAGAAGGCCGGTTCGAAAACCTTCTGACCAAGTGATGTAGTACAGCGAGTCGGCGTTGGGTGTCCACGATAGGCTCACCTTGCCAATTACGCCGTCATCTTCAGCGACATCCGGTGCATAAATACTATTAATAATGCGGTCATACTGTGGGTGATCTGGGCTGGGTAGATTATCTGGGGTGTAGACCGGAGCTTGATCGTAGGAGATAAAGCCCTCCCCGCCGTAGGTCCACCGGATCGCCTGATCGCCGTCGTAGAGGTCGTTGATGTTAGTGCCAAACATATTGTAGTCGACACCACTCATGTTATAGAACGAGCCGTTTGCGCTACCCAGTAGATCTACTTCGTATTCAAACCAGCGCAAGCCCGCTGTGATCGATAGCTGCTCGCTAATATCAAACGACACCTCGCCAAACAAACCCAATTGTTCATCGGTACGCTTTACATCATTGCGGAAAATCGTATCGGGTGGATAGGGCAAGCCCGCGCCCGCGCGATAGGCTTCCCCTGGGCCGTCGTAGGGGTAGTTGCTATTTTGCGCGAAGCCAAAACCATCGCCTGACCCTGCACCCCAAGAATCAACCAGGCGATTGCCTGGGTATGAGAAGTCGTTACGTTCCTTGAGCTCCATGTCGCTATAGAACGCCCCTGCAGTCAGTCGCAGTGATGCTGACTGATCAGTGCTAATACGGAATTCGTGGGTTGCAAAGGTGGCCTCAGACTCCGATTTGACGTACAGGTTTGGTGCCTGGCAGGTACCTGCGGGCGTGCCAGGGATGGGCGAGAAACTTGTGTAAGAAACGTAGTAGTCGCAAATGTAGTAGGGAATATATTGACCAATAAATAGATAATCTGAGTAATCCACGCGTTGGTCGGTTTCGCGATCGGTGAATGCGCCGGTATACAGCACCTCAAGAGCGCCAATGCGGCCCTCAACAGTCCAGCTCAGGTTGGTGTACTGGTCTTCCAGCTCCTCCTTCTCATATCGCTGTATTTCATAGTCACCCAGATTGGGGTCGGCATAAAAAGTACCGTCACTGTCAATCTGCTGCTGCATGGCACCAACGCGGACCTGCCAATCATCATTAATATTCCACAGTGCACTCACACGAGCGCCTTGATAGCTCGTGTCATTAAAGTCATCTTCAACAAGCGATGCATTATTGGCTTCAACAAAGCGTACGTTGCTCAAATCCGCTCCTGCCTGGAAGCCTCCGCGGAATCCTTGCACGACGGTGCCATTGGAACGCACGGTGCCTGCGGGTCGGAAGCGCGCGCTCTCTGCAGCTGTTCGGGTGCCTTGGACATTGTCAATGTAGCCGCCTTTATTATCGGCATAGACAACAGCGCGAACAGCAAAAGAGTCGCTCACGGCAAGGTTGAACATGGCTGACGCGTTGTTGTTCATCTCGCCGTCTTTCATCCAGGAAGCACCCGCGCGGAAATTGCCATAGGTGCCGGTGGTATCGGGCTGATTAGTAATTAAGCGCACCACCCCAGACTGGGAGCTTGCGCCAAATAATGTGCCCTGGGGGCCAGAAAGTACTTCGACGCGATTGATGTCGGCAATATACACGTCCAGATTTCGGCCTGGCTGGCTCATGGGTTGTTCGTCGAGATAGAGCGCCACGTTGGGGCTCAAGCCCGCAACACCCGCGGTAGTGAGGTTGGGTGTGGTTGACGCAACTCCGCGAATATACACCGTATTTTGACCGGGCCCTGCTCCGCCTGCTGTTACCGTGGGCAGCTCGAGCATGTAGTCGGCAAAATTGGAAATGCCACGCTGATTCAGTGACTCCTCGGTGAGTGCCGATACCGCGACTGGGATGTCTTGCATGCTCGCCGAGCGCTTGGTGGCGGTAACAACGACTTCTTCGAGCTGTTGTGCGTGCGCACCGGTTGCTGCAACCGCGGGTACCAGGGTTGAGCCAACTGCCACGGCAAGTCTGTGGCGGTGAAAGAATAGGGGGTTTTTCATGGCAACTCCATTTTTGAACTTATCAACGAAAACTTCGAGCCGATAATTTTAACCCAAAGCTTTTTATATTGATACCTCGGTATAAATTCGGTTTTTAAAAGGAAAGGAGTCGTTTTATTACTTTGTCATCGTAGTATTCACGTTGCATATTTATGCTTGTTGAATAGGTATAATGTCGCAAACCCAGGTGACCAGATGAGTCTCAACACAAGGGATACAGAGTGAATTTTGCTAATCAATTTCGCATAGATAGCCGCGTATTTTTCCCGGCCTTGGCAGTTCTTTTCATGGCCACTATCGGCGTTTTGCTGGTACCTGGCGAGGGGCGAAGTGTGTTTGGCCAGCTCCAGAGCGCCATCGTGGCCACAGCAAGCTGGTTCTATGTGCTGGTTATTGCGATTGTGTTGATTCTGGTTGTGGTGCTAGTGCTCTCACGCTTTGGAGACATCAAACTAGGTCCCGACCATGCCAAGCCGGCTTATGGCTTTGCGTCTTGGTTTTCCATGTTGTTCGCCGCCGGTATTGGTATAGGGCTATTGTTTTACGGAGTGGCTGAGCCGGTGATGCACTACCTCAACCCACCCACGGGTGCGGGTGGTACTTCCAAAGCGGCTGCCGAGGCATTGCAGTTGACGTTTTTCCATTGGGGGTTTAACGCTTGGGCTACCTATGGCGCTGTGGCCATGATCTTGGCTTACTTTGCCTACCGTCACGACCTGCCGCTGACTTTGCGCTCGGCCTTCTATCCTCTTATTGGTGAGCGAATTTATGGCCCGTGGGGTGCCGCTGTCGATGTCTTCGCGGTTGTATGCACCACCTTTGGTATTTCGGTGAGCTTGGGTCTAGGCGTCTTACAAATTAACGCAGGTCTCAACTATTTGTTTGGTTTACCCATTGCTACGTGGGTTCAGGTAGTTGCGATTTTTGCCGTCATGGGACTCGCCACTGTGTCAGTTTTGATGGGCCTTGATGCGGGTATCAAGCGGTTGTCAGAGATTAATACCGCGTTAGCTGTGTTACTGCTGATAGGTATCTTGGTTGTGGGCCCAACCGTATTGCTTCTATCGGGTACGCTGCAGAACTTCGGCGGCTATGTGGCGAGTCTGATCCCGAAAACATTTAATCTTTACGTCTACAACCCCAGCGATTGGTTGGGCGGCTGGACTATTTTCTATTGGGGTTGGTGGATTAGCTGGACGCCTTTTGTGGGTATCTTTGTTGCGCGGATTTCTCGTGGCAGGACGATTCGCGAATTTCTCCTTGGTGTGATTATTGCGCCAACACTCTTCATTTGCTTGTGGATGGGCACCTTGGGAGGTAGCGCTATTGACCTCATTGGTAACCAAGGCTTTGCCCAGCTTGGCGTAGCGGTACAAGAAAACCAAGCCATTGGGTTATTTAAATTTCTGGACTACCTACCGGGCACACAGGTTCTGTCACTGATCTGCCTCGTTATGATTGTCATTTTCTTTGTCACGTCGGCAGACAGCGGTGCCATGGTGCTTAACATGCTTACGGCGCGGGGGGACGACAACACGCCTGTGCCACAGCGAGCCTTGTGGACATTGGTTATTGCCGTTATTGCATCGGTGCTGTTGGTGGGTGGTGGTCTCCAAGCGTTACAGACCGCTACCATAGCCAGTGCGCTACCCTTTTCGGTCGCACTGTTGGGTGCATTTTGGGGGTTTTGGCGCGCGCTGATTGTCGATGCAGCAAAGCGGACGGCGGTTTCTGTTCACCCGCCGCTAGAGGCAGAGGCGGACCACTGGCGAGAGCGGCTGAATAATCTGCTTGCGTATCCCGCCGATATCAGTATTCAGCAATTTCAACGGGACACGGTGATGCCCGCCATGCGCGAGTTTGTGCAGGAGCTTGCCAATCATGACGTGCGTGCCGGAGTTTCTCGCGCTACTAAAGGTGCGTCGCGCTTAGAGGTTTATCATGGTGACGAAGTAGATTTTGTCTACGAAGTTCAGTGCCGAGCCCATCCCCGGCCCGATGCATCGCTGGCAGGCCAGCCCATGGATGATATTGAGGACGATGAACTGTTTTATCGCGCTGAAGTACATTTAGCCGAGGGTGGCCAAGACTATGACATTATGGGATGGTCCCATGAGCAGGTGTTACTCGACATTCTCAATCGCTACGAAGACCATCTGCACTTTTTGCACACCCTTCGCTAGTGCCTCTAACCCGATAAGCGCTCACTGAACAATGGTGATTTCCGTAATGGGTGCTTTGCGTTGGGTAGGGTTTAGGCTGCGCATGGGTTGAACCATGTTGCTGAGTGCGGCCTGCCGGTTGTTGGGTGCTGGGTGAGTGCTAAGAAACTCTGGGGGGCGTTTATCGTTAAGGTCTCCCATCTTTTGCCACAAGGTGACGGCGGCTTCCGGATCATAGCCCGCCTTGGTAGCCAGAGAGAGGCCTATTTGGTCGGCTTCGGATTCCGCCGTTCGGCTATTGGGTAGCTCCAATGCCAGTTTGGCCCCAATAGCCGCCCCGGCTACGGCAATTGAGTTATTTTCTGAGGCGGCGCCCACCGCCATGACGCCTACCGAGGTGGCCATGGCTCGAGACATGCGTTCGGCCGTGTGATTGGCCAGTGCATGGGAGATTTCATGGCCCATGATTTGCGCAAATTCATCGTCAGTGAGCTTGAGCTTCTCGAATAGTCCCGTGTAAACCGCCATACGTCCGCCAGCCATGCACCAGGCATTGACAGTGTCAGCGTCATCAATGATCGCTACGCTCCACTTCCACTGTTTGCTCGCCGGAAAGTCTTGCTGGGCAACGCTCACCAAACGGCCGGTGATACGCGCTACTCGCGCCATGAGCTGTGGGTCTTTAACGAGTTTATTCTCGTCGTTGAGGGCTTTGACTGTGCTTAAGTATGCTGCCTCAGATTCTACGATCGCCGACTGCGGTGAAATGAGCAAGAATTGGGACCGACCGGTCGGGCTAGTCGCACAGGCTGCCATGGCCAACGCCAAGATGCTAATGGTAATGCGCTTAGGAAAAGATTTCGCTGTTGACATGTGGTCGCTACCTCTCGGTGCAGGTTACGCCTAGTGTTGCTCGCGCATACATTAACCCGGCTCCGATTCAGCGCCCGCCGAGGTTCGCAATAAACCGCGGTAGACACCACGCGCATTCGATGCGCCGGTCACAACTTTGTATACGTCTTCACAGATAGGCATGGTTAAGTTGTGTTCGCGTGCGAGTTCAATAATGGTCGGAGCACTTTTAACGCCCTCAGCAACCATGTGCATGCTAGTGATAATGTCTTCAATTGAGCGCCCGCGGGCAAGTTCTATACCCACGTGCCGATTGCGACTTTGCGGGCTGGTGCACGTGGCGATCATATCTCCCATGCCTGCAAGGCCTGCAAAGGTTTCTGCCTTGCCGCCCAATGCAGTGCCAAGGCGCGTCATTTCTGCCAACCCGCGGGTAATGAGAGCGGCGCGGGTGTTGTCACCCGCACCCAACCCGTCGCCCATTCCTACCGCGATGGCGATGACGTTTTTAAAAACACCACCGAGCTCGCAACCTATCCAATCGGGATTCGTATAGACCCGAAATAACCCCACATTCATCAGCGGTTGCAACCATTGCGTGGGTCCTGGGTCGTCAAGTGAAAGCACGCTTGCCGCCGCCTGCCCAGCCATAATTTCTTTTGCAAGGTTAGGACCTGTTAGCACACCGGCGGCATGACTGGGCGCCAACTCTTTACAGATTTCTGTCATGCGCAGTCGAGTACCGCGCTCCAGGCCTTTGGTCAAACTGATAATGGGTGCGCCGGTTACTAGATCCCCAACCACATGGCCGAGCACCTCACGAAAGCTATTGGATGGGACGCCCATAATGACCGCCTCAGCACCACTTACCGCCTCAGTAAGGTCGGTGGTTGCCTTGAGTGATGGATGCAGCGCGAGTTCGCCCAAGTACCGCGAGTTGCGGTGATCACGATTGATTTCGTCAACGGTGTCTGTGCTTCGTGCCCAGAGTGTTATATCGGCGTTGCGGCTGAAAAGTGACGCAACGGTTGTGCCCCAGCTGCCACCACCAATAACTGCGATTTTAGATTTTGGCACGTATTGTATCCCTTATTGTTGGCGTACCTCGTGCTGCAATCGCCGATGCGCGGATAATTTCCACGCGTCGAACCAATCTCTGCAACGCTTTAAATTGCCTTTGCCGTTGCTCCATGTAATCCACTTGAGAGGCATCCGTCAATCCGCGCGCGCTTAGCATGCTCCAACTATTTTTGAAGAGCAGCTTACCCATCGATGCTTCGCTAGAGACACGACGTTGCATGAATGCTTGCCGCCCGTAGTTCATGCAACGCTCCGTGTAGTGGGCTTCGTCAATAGATTCACCGGGCATCAATGAGGCGAGAATTTCTGCACCTAGCGCATAGGCCTCTAAAAACATCTGCAGTGTCATATGGGCAACTTGTGGGGTCATCAATAGCAGCAATTTTCGGGCGCCTCGGGCACCGCGCTCGAGTTCCTCCGCCCAGTCGAGACTCACCGCTGTCAATTCGGTAGTAATTTCGTCTCTGAAAATCTCTGACGGTGGGTAGAAAAACTCAAATTTGAGCAAGTCTCGAAGCTCGTCTACCTCACGCCAAAAAATATCCAGAGGCGGCTCATCTGACTCCTCCTGCTCGGCCACCGCCACCAAGCAAAGTTCGGTAATCGCTTTATTTACGAAGTAATGAACAATCGTATTGCGGTAATAGCTAGCTACCGTTGCGGCTCCTTCCCGGATGCCATAAACCGTTGTCGGTCCGCCCTGAAAGCGAGTGACGATGTTTTCCCCGATCATCAAGTCTAGGATTCGCTCCATGCCCTCCGCATATTGGCGATCGAAATCAGGTGATAATCTCAGTCCGCGCGCGCGAGTCCAAGTCACAAGATCCGATACTTCTGCGCTAATTTCCTTCTCAGACAGAGCGCGCGGATAAACCCCCAGTAGGGCCATACTGATTACGGCGGGCACAGTAACCGGTGTCACTCGATTAGCCTCCACAGCTACCTGAAAAGCAACCTTTGAGAGCGCTAAGCGATCACTCGGATCGGGGGCCTGTGCCAACACCACGGGCTCGCCAAAATCGACGTAAATCTTGCCCATGGGTTTAGCAAGACTGCGCACGTAGCCAACCAGCCAACTAAGCGACTCAGGGGCCTTGGGTACCCCCGCTTGCTCTCGGGCATACTCCTCCGCATCGCGAACTAAATCATAGCTAACCGTAACCGGAACGATATGAATGTCTTTTGCTCCGGCGTTGTAACAGCCTTCCAGAACATACTTCAAGACGCCATATTTGGGCGGCATAAGCTTGCCTAGTCTCGAACGCGTGCCCTCGAATGACCACGTCAAAGGGAAGCGCTTTTCCATGAGGTAACTGATGTACTGCCGCAGCGTCGCTTTATAGATCTCGTTATCGGTGAAACTGCGCTTGATGAAAATGCCACCCGCTCGGCGGACCAAAAACCCTAATATTGGAATATTGAGGTTAGCCCCTCCAAAAAAATGCGGCACCGGGAAGTCGTTATCAAACAGGATTTTGGGTACCACAAAACCATCGATATAGGTTTTGTGGGTCCATAACAGCGCCGACGGATGATCGCGCACAATCTTGCGGATACGCTCGAGGTCATCCTGTCGATATTTCAGCTCAGGCTCGTAGCCTAAACCTAAGCAAAAGTTACAAAACTTCGCCCAGATATCGAGCCAGAAGCTGGTGGGAATAGAGATCATCTCGCGAAAGTATTCGTTTACTTCGCGCAAGACTTCCGTGCGGCTAACCCCGCTGTTGTCGGCGATCGCGTAAAGTCGACTCCTGAACTCTTTGTTGTTGCGCAAACTCTGTGCCACATAGCGTGGCACTTTGTAGCGCCCACCTTGAAGACGTCGTTCGAACATATCTAACACGATAGCCGCCTGACGAGCCACGAAAACGCCAAACTCATCGAGATGCTCGCTCGCAGCGAGATCGTATTTAGCGCAAAAACGCTCGCTCATTTCAGCGACGGTAGCAGGGCTGCCGGCAATTAAGTGGACTCGATTAGGTGCCGTGCGAAGGATTCGGTTAGCACGGAGTTCCCCAGGGCGACGTTCACCGCCGCTGATGAGATCCACGACGCGGGGTCCCGAGCTAATGGCGTTGTCACTAGCAGTCCAGGCAACGCGCAGCGGTGATACAGTGATTTGCTCATTGCGCTGTAGCTGTTTGACGAGCGGGTAAATCGCTAAGGGTTTGCGATCGTCGCCAAGTGAGAGGCTAACAATGCAATAGTCGGCTGCGCTAGGTGCGTGCTCTGTTATCCAATGACTCAGCAGCCGCTTCTCAAGGTGGGTTGTGGTATCTAGAAGAAAAACCACGGGACCCGTGGTGTTTGGCCATGGTGATTGCGCTAACTTTTCAGTCAGCTTGGCATAGTTCATCTATATCAAGAGTCCTTGGTGGCCAATTTGGGTCGCACGGGTGTCGCTTTGGGCTTGTTTTTTTTGCGAGCGACCTTTTTGGCCGGGGTTTTTATTTTTGTTGCAACTGTGTCTAACTGCTCTCTGCCTGAGGTTGCCTTGCCCGCCGGGCGATTGGAAGCCTTTTTCTTGTTAGGGGACTGGTCTGATCGTGAGGAGACCGATGTCTTGCGTGGTGATGGCTTAGCTTTTACTGCCTTGGTGGATTTGCGTTGTTTGCCTGGGGAAGCTGCGGTTTTTGGTGTTTCTTTGGCTGATTTAGATTTTAGTGTATTCAGCTCGGGGCGCATGTCATCGGGCAGTGCTCGACGATCGGCTTGGGTCTCTGCGACGCTCTGCTCTGGTTGACCAAGCGCGCGCAAAAACATATTGCGCACGCTGTTAACCTGCTCGTTCATATTGGCCAGGGTCCATGTCGACGTGTCCACGGGCGGTAAAACATCAACACGAACGGTGCCCGGTCTAAACAAAAAGTCTCCTTTGGGCGCAATGTCGCTGGCGTTATGTATAACCACCGGCACAATCGGCACGCCTACTTGCATTGCCATATGAAAGCCGCCTTTCTTGAAGGGCGCTAGTTTTGGAGTGGGCGTACGAGTTCCTTCGGGTGCAATAACCATCGACTTGCCCTGTTCCTTCATGGCCGTAATCAAGGGCTGCATGGATTCAATGGCTTTGGCACGATCCGATCGATCGATGAACACCGTGCCCGCCATACCCATCACCTGACCAATGAGGGGCATTTTCTCTATTTCTTTTTTTCCAACGCCCACCACGTCTTTGCGTATTAGACTTGCCATGATGGCGACGTCAGCTTTGCTTTGATGATTAAACATGAACACCGCAGGGCGATGGCTCCAGAGATGCTCCTCGCCATTAACCGTTAGATCCATACCGATCAGCGCATTACAGGTGTCGGCGAATAGTGAAATGGAAAAGTTGAGCGAGTCACGCTTTGATCGAGTGAGCGCATAGATAGGCAGACCGGCGGCAAAACTGCCTACAAGCGAGCCGGTAGCCGCAATCGAGCGCAGCAGGTGTCCGGTTTTAACCTTACCCCGGCTATCAAAGCTCGCCGATGGCCACTGGCGCTCTGCACTGAGTTTCGCCAAATGCTTGCTGGGATTTAGCGTGACCGGGTAGCCCACAGTTTCTAATAGTTGTAAGTCATCGGTGCTGTCGGAATAGAAAAAACTTTCCGATAACTTGGCTTTGGTGATTTTACCCAAATGTTCTGCTGCCAAAACCTTGCCGCTACCAAACACGGTGGGCTTTTTAACAGCGCCGGTAAACTTACCTCGTTTAACCTCTAGCTCGGTACAGAATACATTGTCGATGTTTAAGTCCCGTGCTGCTGGATTGACTTGGTAGGGTGTGGCTGAGCTAATAATGGCTAGCGTGTGCCCTTTAGCCCGGTGCGCCGCAATTAGCTTACGGACTTCAGGATAGATCAAGCGCGCGATCTTTTTGCGAAAAAGCCGTTCGCTGTTGGCCATATATTCAGACTCAGACTTGCCTTTTAAAAACTGAGCATGAACGGCCATTAGCGCCGAAAACCCCATATTGCCCAACCCAAAACCCGCGAGTGCCCGGGTCAGTTCAACCAATTCTTGAGCAGATAGCTCACCCCGAGTAAGTGAGTCTTGGAGGAAAACAGTTGCCGAGTAGCCGGCGATGATCGTTCCATCAAAGTCAAAGATAGCGGCAACTTCTGGGCCAGGTGCACTGCGCTCAATCGCGGCGATTAATTGATCTGTCTTCACGTGTGTGTCCTCATGGTCAGGGCCTGTGGCTGTGGTGGGACAAAACTTAAACCGCTCAGTGAAAACATACACGCAGTCCGGCAACTGGGCAAACTACACCGCGAAACCCAAATATTTAACGGAAACGGTTTTTCTACATGCAGCTTTTATCACAGCTGAGTTACATTCAGATCTTCGATCCGACAATACGGGTCATTTGAACGAGGAATGTCTATGGACTACGGTGCGGTTGCTCTGTTGCCTACGGCTTTGGTGTTGATTTTAGCTATTTGGAGTCACAGGACGCTGGAGTCCGTGATTGCCGGATCGGTCTTTGCTTTTCTAATTATGGACGGTTGGCAGTTTATCGACCGTTTGGCGGCGGTAACCACAGAAGTGCTGATGGATGAGGTCTCTGCCTGGGTCGTCTTAGTGTGCGGTCTCTACGGTAGCTTTATTGCGCTGCTGGTAAAGGGTGGTGGCTCCTATGTTTTCGGCCAAATGCTGACTCGCCGGCTGAATAGCAAGCGCGGTAGTTTGTTGGCAACTTGGTTGCTGGGTTTAGTGATTTTCCTCGATGACTACTTAAATAGTTTGACGGTTGGCGCCACCATGAAAGCGGTTACAGATCGCTTTAAAACATCTCGCGAGATGCTGGCCTACGTTGTGGATTCAACGGCAGCGCCCATGTGTTTACTCATTCCGATATCGAGCTGGGGGGTGTACTTTGCTGGATTGCTCGAAAAGAATGCAATTGCCGAGCCCGGTCAGGGCATAGCTTTGTTCGTTGAGGCAATCCCCTTCATGTTTTACCCGTTAGTTGCCATTGTTATTGTGCCGCTAGCGGTGACTAGAATCATTCCACTGCTGGGGAAGATGCGTGATGCTGAATTACGCGCTGAAACGACGGGTGATCTCGGCATTTTCGAGGATCCGGCGTTAGCCGTAGAGCCTGCTGCGCGTGCCAATATGAGTGTGTTCTTTTTGCCCATCATTGCACTGTTGTTCTTTACCGTATTCCCAACGGTCGATCTGCTTAGGGGGGTGATGGCGGGCATATTGTTCACATTGGTGCAGTATTCATTGCTGCGCATCATGCCCCTAACCGAGCTGCTCGATACCTGCGTCGAAGGACTAAAATCCATGATTCCCGTCTTGACCATGCTGTTAGCTCTGTTTGTTTTTGTAGAGGCTAACGATGCCATCGGTCTTACTGAATATGTTATCGACGCAGTGGCGCCTTACATGACACCAACACTGTTGCCGGTGCTGATTTTCATCACCTTGTCAGTTGTTTCCTACACGACAGGTTCTAACTGGGGGGTGATTGCTATCGCTATGCCGGTTGCGTTTCCGCTAGCTGAGGCTTTGGACGTTAACATGACCTTGGTCATTGGCGCGCTGCTGTCTGCGAGTGGGTTTGGTAGTCACGCTTGCTTTTACTCCGATTCTACTGTGCTCAGCGCGCAAGGAGCGGGGTGTCAAACGTACGACCATGCCATTACCCAGTTGCCCTATGCGGTTTTGGGGGCAGTGGTCGCAGCATTTGCTTACCTTGTTGCGGCCATCGTCATGGTGTGAACAGGTCTTGAAGTGCTTCGTTTTGGCATATGCTCAGTTTAGGCACGCTATTTGCTATCAGCAGCGAAATAACTTCAGCTAGGACAGCCACGTGGCCTCTCATAATGATAAACAGCACGCCATCACAGCCACGGCGATCGACCGATCAGCGCTCTGGGCGTGCTGTATTGGTGGCGCGCCTGCGACGAGTGGTGTGCAATGAGCACTCCCCTCACTAGCGGCTGTGATTGGTTCCAACGCTTTCGCGAGCGTCATCAACTGCCTGAAAGCTATGCTAGGACCGCAGAACGGTATTTTTTCCCACTGGCTAGCCTGATTGCCCAGCGCTGTGCGTCAACCCGACCCCTGCTGGTTGGCATTAATGGCTGCCAAGGATCCGGCAAGAGCACGCTCGCGCAGCTGTTGGTCGTGGCGCTAGAACAGCTACAGCTCTCAGCACTAGCGGTCTCGCTGGATGACTTTTACCTGACTCGAGCGCAGCGACAGGCCTTAGCCGCGAGTACACATCCGCTGCTGGAGACCCGCGGCGTGCCAGGTACCCACGATCTTGCGCTGATGAACGCTACCTTCGAGTCGTTACTGCTGGCGCGCGATACCAGATTGCGCACTATTTTGGTGCCAGTCTTTAGCAAGGCCCTGGATGACCGCACCGATACAGCGCATTGGCGAGTCATTGAGGCACCAGTGGACGTGGTTATTTGGGAGGGATGGTGCCTAGGCGTCCCCCCTCAAACTGAAGCCCAGCTTTCTACGGCGATAAATCGGTTCGAAGAGACTGAAGACCCGAATGGCCTATGGCGCGGCTTTGCTAATGAGGCTTTATGTGAATACCAGCCGTTGTTTGACAGGGTTGATCACTGGATTATGTTGCAAGCCCCCAATTTCGACTGCGTTTACCAGTGGCGGTTGGAGCAAGAGCAAAAGCTCGCCGCGCAATCAACCGATGGTGAAATGCTGATGAATCCTCAGCAGATCATGCGCTTTATTCAGTTTTACCAACGTTTAACAGAGTGGGGTTTTGTTTCGGTTCCGCCCCGCATCGACGCCTTATTCACTCTCGATGCTGAACGTCGCATTCAATCCGTAAGTTCACCGCGCAGGGAGGTGCGGGTATGACACCACTTATGATCGTTACTGATTTAGACGGTTCGCTACTGGATCACTACACCTACTCATTTGCCGCAGCGTTACCCGTACTGCGACAGCTACAGGCTAGCGATATTCCTGTGGTTTTGTGCAGCAGCAAAACGCGTTCGGAGATGCAGTTGCTTCGAGAGCAATTGGCTTTACTCAATTGCCCGTACATTGTTGAAAATGGCGCTGCGGTTTATGTCCCTAAGTCGCACTACCCCAATTTGACCTTAGACACAGAGCTCGCCCCAGTTGATGGTGCTCCCCCCGAGTGGAGAAAACTGTTTGGTAGTGATCGGGCCCATTGGCAAAGTCTGCTCGATAATTTGCCTGAGCGGTTCCACGGCCACTTTAGACAGCTATCGCAGATGAGTATTGGCCAAATCACTGACATAACCGGTTTATCCCCCGATGACGCGCGCCGTGCCGCGCAGCGCGAGTTTGGCGAACCTATTCAATGGCGCGGCGGCGACACGCTCAAGATGGATTTCATTAATGAACTCGAGCAGCTTGGAGCCACGGTGTTGCAGGGAGGGCGATTTTTACACGTGGTTGGTAACTGGAATAAGGGGCGTGCGCTTAAGTGGCTAGCCGAATCGATTAACGGAACTGGCGGCGCACCGATCACCATTGCATTGGGGGATAGTCAAAACGATGTAGCAATGCTGGAAGCTGCAGATCACGCCATTGTTATTAAATCGCCGGTCCATGACGCGCCTAAACTTAAGCGTACGCAGGGCATCATCTATACACGGGCTACCGGGCCAAGCGGCTGGGCCGAAGGGCTGCGCGCCCTGCTCGATCAGCCTGGTTATTTGGCGGTGAGCAATGGCTGATTTCCATCAAAATGGCATCATCACCACGTTACATAACTTAGGCCATCGATCCCTTGATGAGATGGAGGCCGAACTGACCCGCTTTGGTTTGAAGCGTCCCCTGGGTCTTATTTTGCCTTCGCTTTATTCCGAGATTCAGACTGAAGCCTTGCCAAAGATTGTTAGTGATTTGGTTCAGGTGCCCTATCTCTCACAGATTGTCGTCGGTTTAGATCGTGCCGATGAAGGGCAGTATCGCCACGCACTGCAGTTTTTCGCTGACTTTCCACAGCACCATCGCGTGCTGTGGAATGATGGCCCACGGTTGCGTGCCATCGATACCGAATTAGAAGCGCACGGACTCGCCCCTGGTGAGCCCGGTAAAGGCCGCAATGTATGGTATTGCATGGGTTATATGTTGGCCACGGGTCGTGCCGAGTCGATCGCCATGCATGACTGCGATATCTTGACCTATAACCGAGAATTGTTGGCGCGTCTCATCTATCCCGTGGCGAATCCCTTATTCAATTACGAGTTCTGTAAAGGGTATTACGCACGTGTGGCCAATTCCCAGATTAACGGGCGAGTGTCTCGGTTATTGGTGACGCCTCTCATCCGTGCACTCAAACGCGTACTTGGTGAAGGCCCTTATCTCAATTATCTCGATTCGTTTCGCTACATTCTGGCCGGTGAGTTTGCGTTTCGCCGAGACGTCATGAGTGACATTCGTATTCCCAGTGATTGGGGTTTAGAGGTGGGTGTTCTTTCAGAGATGCACCGTAACTACAACAACAATCGACTTTGCCAAGTGGATATCGCAGATACCTATGATCACAAGCATCAAGATCTTTCCCTCGACGATCAGCGCGGTGGTTTATCGCGTATGTCAATTGATATCGCAAAAGCCCTATTTCGGAAGCTGGCTACGCAAGGATATACATTCAACCAAGAAACTTTCCGCACGATCAAAGCAACGTATTTCCGCATTGCCTTGGACTTCGTTGAGACCTATCGAAACGATGCCATTATGAATGGGCTCAGCTTCGATATTCACAAAGAGGAAAAAGCGGTTGAAATGTTTGCCTTAAATATTATGGATGCCGGCAAGATATTCCTTGAGCGCCCAATGGAAACGCCGTTTATCCCCAGTTGGAACCGCGTGGTCAGTGCTGTGCCCGATGTTTTTGAGCGCCTTGCCGAAGCCGTGGAAGCCGACCACCGCGATTTCTCTTGAGTACTGAGGCCACCCTATGACACAGGCGGTTTTGTTTGAGCGCGTTGTTCACCTGCTCGAATCTATCTATGGTGATCTCTCACTTGATTCACCCATTGAAGACATCGCTCAGCGATTAATTACCGTCATGGGGCTTTCTCATGCCGCGGCTACACCACAGGCGCACCTCAATCTCTGGGACCAAAGCGATGTCGCTATGATTACCTATGGCGATACCCTTCTGGCACCCGATGAGCAACCGTTGCACACCTTGCTGCAATTCATGGACGGCTATCTTGCCGATTTGATTAGCGCCGTCCATGTATTGCCTTTTTTTCCATGGACATCCGATGATGGTTTTGCGGTGCTCGATTATTCAAGCGTTAACGAGAGTCTGGGCTCTTGGGACGACATTCGAGCCCTCGGTGCACGCTACCGTTTAATGAGTGACTTGGTTATTAACCATTGCTCAAGTCGCAGTGCCTGGTTTGAAAACTTCAAGGCCGGGGTTGATCCAGGTCGCGATTATTTTATGACGGCGTCTCCCGATGACAACCTTGACGACGTGGTGCGACCGCGGACCTCGCCCTTACTTATGCCTGTCGAGACTGCCGACGGTCTGAAATACGTGTGGTGCACTTTTAGTCACGATCAGGTGGATTTCGATTTTCGTAATCCCACTGTACTTGAGGAGTTCGTGCGCATCATTCGCCAGCATCTCGATAACGGCGTACGAATCTTTAGGTTAGATGCTGTGGCTTTTTTGTGGAAAGAGCTGGGGACGCGCTGTATTAATTTACCCCAGACTCATGAGCTCATTCGATTGTTGCGCACCTTGATTGAGCACGCACAACCCGACTGTATGATCATCACCGAAACTAATATTCCGAACCGCGAAAATCTCGCTTATTTTGGTAACGCTAATGAAGCGCATGCGATTTACAATTTTTCTTTGCCACCCTTGCTCATTTGGACCCTATTAAGTGGCGATAGCCGGTATCTGAGTCAGTGGCTCATGACCATGCCGCCGGCCCAAAATGGCACCTGTTATTTCAATTTTATTGCCTCTCATGACGGTATTGGTTTACGACCCGCCGAGGGTCTGTTGGGCGACGCAGAACTCGATACCTTTATTGACACAATGGAGCAATTTGGCGGTCTTGTATCTTGGCGTGCCGACGCTGGGGGGCGGCGCAAAGCCTATGAGATCAATATCACTCTGTGGGATGCGTTGCAGGGCACTACTAGCGGACCGGACCGGCTGGGGCTAGAGCGCTACGTTGCTGCTCACGCACTCATGCTATCTCTCGAGGGTATCCCCGCCTTTTATATTCACAGTTTGCTGGGTACTCGCAACGATCACACTCGTGTCGAGCACACAGGTCACAACCGGTCTATTAACCGCAGTCAGTGGCAGCGAGCAGAGCTAGATAGGTTGCTGGGCGATGACACCGCACACCATCGGCAGGTCTTTGATCGGTTAACGAAACTTATTGCCATTCGTCGAGCACAGCCCGCCTTTCATCCCAACGCTACTCAGTTTACTTTGCAAATGCCTGAGGGTTTATTCGGCTTTTGGCGTCAAAGCATGGATCGAAGCCAAAGCATTTTTTGTATCATCAATATTAGCTGTGAGCCGCGTGTATTGTGCTTGTCTGATATCAATCTTATTGTGACTGATCATTGGTTTGACTTAATTTCACTGGCTGAATTTCCCGAGAGTAACGAAACCTTGGTGCTTAAGCCGTATCAAGTATTGTGGATTACCAACCGTAAGCTGTAATCAACTGGATGCCGGCAATCACTGTGCGCTTTATGAAAGCTCCCAGGTGGGTGTTCAGCGATACTGCAGCAGACTTTCACGCAGATCGCCGCGACTGTGCGAATCTGGAGCGGCGGCGCTGATGTTGGTAACTGCATGGGTTCGCGGAAAGCTTTGCAGATAGTCCACATACCTATGAATGCGGGTGAGTTTTTGCTCTTGTCCAGCAACAAATCGGCAGCGAACTCGGTAGCGCTGACTGCTCGATAAACCCGAGCAGTCGAGTACATTAGCTAACAGGCTGAGACGGCCATTCTCGGGTGGTAGGGTAACGGTCAGTCGAATTTGATCACCGGCGGTAATCGCGGTGTGCCAGTCAAAGGCCATGCCCGTTGTGCTGATGTTGGCGCGGGTAAGTGAGGGCCCGTACAGAGTTGCTCGGTTGGTATCGGCTATTAAATCAATTTTATAACTGATGAGCTGCGCTATTTTGCGTAACGTATCCGCTTGATCTGGCAGGCCGGCAATCAGGTTGTCGAGCTCGCGGTTCACTGACAAAGCGGTAATGTCATCGACATTTTTGCTGAGTAGTTGCGCATTATTGGCGGGTCGCCAGCTGACGACTAAATGATCGGTAACACGAATGGCTTGTCGGTGTTCGCTAATCATGGCTACTCTCCAAGCGCCCTGAACTGGGAATACTATAGCACTTTGGGCTTCAAAACGCTGTCAATCGTGGGTATGCCCTTGTGTAGCTCGCTCAAGATGCAGCCGCTGTTTAAATAGGTCGAGGAATTCATCTTCTCGGTGACTGACATAGAGCACGGTGCTGTGGCGTCGCTCCGCCAGTACTTCAAGCAGCTGCATGAGTCTCTGGCGGTTAAGCTCGTCCAATCCTTGGGTTGGCTCATCGAGAATTAACAATAACGGAGATTTCACCAATGCGCGCGCAATGAGCACTAGCCGCTGTTCACCATAACTCATGGTGTGTAGAGGTCGATGACTGCTGTCTGCCAGTCCAGCGGCAGAAAGCCATTGCCTAGCTATAGCTCGTTGCTGATCGCCTACGTTCTGATACACGCCAATAGAGTCAAAAAAACCCGATACCACGGCGGCTTCGGCAGTGCAGTGCACGCGGTAGCGACGGTGCAAGTCATTACTCACGATCCCCATATTGGCTTTGATATCCCAAATAGATTCGCCGTGGCCTCGACGATACCCAAGTACCGTGATGTCATTGCTGTAGCACTGAGGGCAATCGCCTGTAATCAAGCCCAGAAGTGTCGACTTTCCCGAGCCATTAGCCCCGGTGATGAGGGTGTGTTGCAGCGGTTCTACCGTCAGTGATAAATCACTTAGCACTGGGTTTCCCCCGTAGCTAACATTGCAATGCTTGAGTGCCACCAGATAGGGGTGGGGATAATCGTCAAGCCCAATGGCAGTTGGCGGCCAATCCGGCTGCCTCACACCGGTAATGTGTAGTGCTTGGGCTATGCGTTCAAGCGATTTCACTGCTTGCGGGGAGCCCAGCACCTCGAACTGACCACTTTCAACAACGGCGATACGGTCGCACCACGACGGGATATCTTGGCGGTTGCTGAGCAACAAGATCACAGCAATGCCACGCTCGTGGATTTGTGCCAATGTATTGCTAAGCGCCGCACATGACCCCCCGTCTAGACTATCAAAGGGGTTGTCTAAAATCAGAAGCTCAACGCCCTTGAAAATGGCTGCCAGCACCAGGAGTTTTCTCGACTCACCTGTACTTAGCTCGGTGTAACGTGCATCAAGTCGGTGCCGCAAGTCGAGTGAATCAATAAGTGGGTCCGCCAGCGATGCGGGATCCAAAAACGCGTGTGCACGGGTACCGGTATCGGCTTCACTGAGGAGATCGTTAGCGGCAAGCTTGAGTTGCTCTTCAAAAATCTTTTGCTGATTTTCGAAAGAAATGAGCGCTATTTGTTCCACCGCGATCGCATGTGTTGATGTGTTGGGGCCCACAGAGGGCGATAGCTCTCCTATGAGTAATTGGTCAATTAATTGCTTCCCTGAGCCATTGCGGCCAACCACGCACCAACGATCGCCAGCATTAATACGCCAGTCGCTAATCTGTAGGTGTGGGTGTGCAAAATTATCAATCTGGATCATTTTGTCGATCTATCATAATGTTACCTCGGGCATGCCATACCGGTGCCCTACGTTTGATTCTTTAACCCTAGGAGAGTTGTATGAAAAGAACCATCATAGCCGGTGTAGCGAGTGCTGCCATTGCCGTCCTCCTTGCCGCCTGTTCTGAGGAACAAGCCGAGCAAGCAACCCCTGCCATGGACGAGGCCACAGAGTCGGTTGAACAAACCATGGAGGCAGCCGGTGAAGCAGTGGAAGAAGCTGCTGAAGAGGCGATGGAAGAAGCCGCTCACGCTGCTGATCATGCCATGGAATCGGCAGGCGAAGCTATGGATGCTGCCGCTGAAGCAGTTGAAGAGGTCGCCGAAGAAGTTGAGGCTGCCGTGGACGGCTGATAGCCGTTATGCCCTGGCTCCGGCGGCGTCTATGCCGCCGGAGTCACTCCGCCATCATGCTGCGGTTCAATCCCGGCTGAAGAAGCCGTCGAGGCAATTAGAAGTTACCCTTCGCTCATTGATCACGGACGTTATTCGGTGCTGGCAAGAGCGCATTTAACCGAGAAAGTAGTTTATGACATTGCTCCTCACATGGCCCTTTAGGTGGTTGCTACCGGTTTTATTGGGGTCGCTATCGGCGACTTTCAGTGTTGCTGACAGTGTTGCTGAAGACCTAGATTACCGTGTCAGTAAACAACATCAGGTGCTGGCGCAGGCCGTTTTGTTGCGCCTTGATCCTGCAGTTAGCGAGTATACCGGCGAGACCACCCTCGATATCTCGATTCGATCGCCGCTAGCGCATTTAACGTTGCATTGGATTGATCTAGAAGTGAGTAGCATTGAGCTCATTCAGGATGATCAGATTCGAGTACTCAACGCGCAACCTGCCGGTTGGGATATGCACTATCTGGCCGATGGTAATGATATAGCGGTCGGGGATTATCAATTGCGCATTGTATTCACTGGTGATTATTCAAACGATGCGCTGGGCTTGTATAAAACGACCGACCAAGGAGACGATTACCTATTCACTCAATTTGAGATGACCCTTGCTCGGCGTATGTTACCCACGGTCGATGAGCCCGATACCAAAATACCCTGGACAATGGTAATCGCGGCACCCGAGGCTATGAAGGTTGTTGCCAACTCCCCCCTCGAGCGTGTCACGCAAGAAGGTGATTGGCGCCGGCATCACTTTGCACCTACACCGCCTATGTCCAGCTATTTACTGGCGCTGGCTGTTGGCAATTTTGATGTCACGCCGATAGCGGATTTACCCGTTCCCGGAGCTATCTACTCCCCGAAAGGGTCGGCTGGCAGTGTTGGGTTTTCGGCCGCGGTCACCCCGGGTATTTTGAGTGCACTCGAGGCGTATTTTGATATTCGTTATCCCTATCAGAAGCTGGACTTTGTTGCCGTACCTAACTTCACTTTCGGTGCTATGGAGAATGTCGGTCTTATCACCTATCGTTCAGAACTCCTGCTGAATGGCGATAACCCCGATCCCAATAGTGCCCTGAGCACCGTTAATGTCATTGCTCATGAATTAGCTCACCAGTGGTATGGTAATTTGGTCACTATGGCCTGGTGGGATGATCTGTGGCTTAACGAAGCCTTCGCGTCGTGGATGGCCTACAAGGTTACCGATCAACTGCATCCTGACTACATGGCGTCGTTATATCTGCCCCAAGGTAGTGCGTTTGGGTCAGACGCTCTCGGTGCGACAAGCCCCATCCGCAAGGAGGTGAAAACCGAGGAGGACGTATTAAACGGTTTGGGCCTTAATTACACCAAGGGGCACGGCATACTGAACATGCTTGAGCGGGCGATGGGCGCGGAGGCTTTCCGCGCTGGCATTCGCGATTACATGAAGCAACACAGCTGGTCTAATACACACGCGCGCGATCTTTGGGCTGCGCTGGATAAATACGCGACTTTTAACGTGGGTCAGGTAGCAGAGACGTTTTTAAACCAGGCGGGGTTTCCATTGGTACACATCGATACGGATGGTGTGTTGACCCAGCGTCGTTATGAGAACCTCGGCGCTAATTTGAGTGCTCAAACATGGCGAATACCCCTGCGTCTCAGTATTGGCACAGGTACTGACATCACTCAACAATCGCTGACGTTAGCCAATGACCCCGTCCGTATTGATGCCGTCAGTGGTGCGGATTGGGTATTGCCGGCCACGGGCGGCGATGGTTATTACGTGTGGTCTCTCGAGCCCGCGGCCTACGGTGCCCTTATTGAGAATCTGTCGTTACTTTCGGAACGCGAGAAATTAGCGGTCTTGGTAAACGGCGAGCGCTTACTCGCCGCGGGGGCCGTGAATATGGGGCAGCATATGGCGCTACTGAGTCGGCTCATGAGCGAAAGCAATGAGGAGATAGCGCGCCGAGCACTTGAGGGAATTCGAGACCTGGGAGAAACGTATCGCGGCACACACATTGAACCCCTGGTGAGAGATTGGATAAGCAGTACTGTGAGCCCATGGCTCGCCAAACTTGGCCTAAAAGATCGTCCCGATGACACACAAGGCCAAATTAAAATGCGTGCGCGAGTAGCCCGTGTGCTTGCCCAGCTTGGTAACGATGCGACCATTATTAGTGCTTTACAGACGATGGCGGAGGCCTATTTGAAAGACCCGGCATCTGCACCCACAGGATTGGGGATAGAGGCTTTGCGTATCAATGCCCTCACGGCTGGCGATGCACCAATGGCGTCTCGCTACATTGCCCTTTATCGGTCGACGACCAATGCAGTAGTGAAGGCTAATCTGCACCGGGCCATGTATTTTACCGACGAAGCGGCGGTTACTGTGGTAATTGATGCGATTGCTGATGGCACGTTTGGTGCGGGCGACATGGCCTCTGCCTTGTCGGGGCTGTTCTATGCCAATGTCGACCAAGCGGCACTGTATTCGCTCGTTCAGGAACGTTACGACGCCATTGTCTCAAAGTTACCCGAATTTTATGTGCCTATGATGCCCCAGATGATGTCACCGGCCTGCGATTTAACCAACAGTGCCCGCCAGCGGGGTTTTTATGGTGAGCGTGGTGACCGCTACGCGATCGCGCTACAGAAAAGCCAAGAATCAACCCGCAACTGCGCAAGTCAAAAAAGCCGCGGGCTGGACAGTGCCGAGGCATTCTTGGCGCCATAATTGTTTGCCGGTGGCGTCAGCAGTCGCGGCAATGGGTGAGTTATTCGCAAGCAACCGGTTTTAAAGGTGTTGTTATGGGCAATAGTACGCATACGTTTACACAAGATTCGCGCAACGATGACATTCAGATAAACATAAATGGCGAGCTTGTGCATCGATCCAAGGCGGTTGTATCGGTGTTCGATAGCGGTTTTATTCTGGGTGATGGCATTTGGGAGGGGCTAAGGCTACACAAGGGTGGCCTACCGTTTTTAGATCGCCATGTGAGGCGCTTGTGGGAAGGGGCGAAGGCGCTCGATCTGGATTTGGGGCTGACACAGGCTGCGCTCATAGATCGATTGAAAGAAACCCTCATCGCTAACACGATGGAAGATGATGTGCACATTCGCCTTATGGTAACGCGGGGTATCAAAGCAACGCCTTATCAAGATCCTGCAGTTACCATTGGTGGTCCGACCATTGTTATTATTCCAGAGTTCAAAACCCCAGATCCTACGCTGAATGACCGTGGAATACGGTTGTATACCGTTTATGTTCGACGAGGATACGCAGACGTACAGGATCCTCGTATTAACAGTCACTCCAAGCTCAATTGTATCTTTGGTTGCATTCAGGCAGCCAAGGCCGGTGCCGATGAAGCTTTAATGCTAGACCCGCACGGTCATGTAGCCACGTGCAACTCCACGCATTTTTTTATCGTTCGCGAGGGTGAGGTATGGACAAGCTCTGGTGATTACTGCCTTGACGGGATCACGCGACGCAATGTGATTAACTTGTGCAAAGCCAATGGGATACCCGTTTTTGAGAAAAACTTTTCGGTTATGCAAACCTACAGCGCCGATGAAGCATTTGTTACAGGCACTTTCGGAGGCCTCACGCCTGTTTTTGATATTGACGGTCGAGCAATAGGCGAAGGACGGAGAGGTCCCATGGTTGATCGACTGCAAGCGCTTTACCGCGATCTCATTGCTCAAGAAAGTCAGCGCTATCGGCTTAACTAATATGCAAAGAACAATCGCCATGTGGTCGGGACCGCGCAATATTTCCACTGCCATGATGCGCGCTTGGGAAAATAGACCCGACTGCGTTGTGGTTGATGAGCCCTTCTATGCCTGTTACCTGCACGAAACGGGTGCCGATCACCCTTACCGAGAGGCTATATTAGCCAGCCAGCCAAGCTCGCGTTCAGCTGTCGTAGAGGCCCTAACTGCACCACAAGGTGCGTCGCTGTACTATCAGAAGCACATGACTCATCACATGACTGACGGTTGTGACTTGTCTTGGGCTAAAGACTTTGACAATGTTTTTTTAATTCGATCGCCCCGCGAAGTCATTCGCTCTTACTTGCAAAAAATGCCAATGGTGAGTGAGGCGGATATTGGCATTGTGCGCCAGCGAGTGATGTACGAAGAACTAAGCCTGCTAACCGGCACTCCTCCCATTGTTATCGATGGCGCTGACGTTTTGCGTGATCCAAAGGCGATGTTGCAGGCATTGTGTGCGTCACTCGAGATCCCATGGACCGAGCAAATGCTCAGCTGGCCCACTGGACCACGTGATAGTGACGGTGTTTGGGCACCCCATTGGTATCAAGTCGTGGAGGCGTCTTCAAGCTTTGGACCCTACTCGCCTGTACAGGGAGATCTACCGCCAGCAGCCCATGCCTTAGCGATGGCTATGGCGCCTCATTATGAGGCACTCGCTGGGCGGCGACTCGTTGTTTAAGCGCTGATGACAGTGGGTTGTAGTCGCTGCGACGGGATTGACAGCGTGTTGATGGGGGGCTACGCCAAATAGAGGTGGAATTTCTCGTAGTCGGGATCGATACTTCCTAGCCGTTAGGCAGCTGGCTTCCCGTTCGACAAGAGCGAGCGAACGATAATAACAAGAGCGGTTTTAGGTATGAAATGGCAAATCTTGGGCGACAAACTTCCACGCACATATAATCCACTGACGCGGCTACTTGGTCGTTCGGTGTTTAAAACCTTGGGCTGGCGCATTGAAGGTGAGTTCCCCAACCACGCAAAAGTTGTCGTGGCGCTTACACCCCACAGCTCCAATGTCGATTTTATTTTAACGATCGCTGTGCTTTGGAGTCTCGGATTAAAATCCTGTTTTCTAATGAAGCGGTCGTTATTTTGGTTCCCGTTAGGCCCTATTCTTACTGCACTGGGTGGCATTCCCGTTGATCGCTCTACGCCACAAGGGTTGGTGGAAGCTATGACGGTCGAATTTGAAAAGCGAAAACGCCTAGTGCTGGGGATTACCCCAGAAGGCACCCGTCGCGGGGTGACGCGGTGGAAAGAGGGTTTTGCGCGTATCGCTGCTGCCGCCAAAGTGCCCGTGTTGCCGGCGGTATTAAACTATGAGACGCGCACCGTAGTATTTGCGCCTCTGATTGAGGACGTTGCCAATATTGAATCGGTGCTTGCTCGGGTAAAACAGGCATCGCTTGTGGGTGTCCCACGTTTGTAGCCAAGGGCCAGTGCTCTTGGGGGTGTGCCGCTTATAGGCGTTTGGGTTTTCACTTAGGTCAAAAGAGCTATCTTGTCATGCTAAAACTGAAACTTACTATTTACCTGACTGCGCTGACTTGTAGTTTGTTTGTGTCGGCCGTCACCGCGTTTGAGCAGGCTGGCGAGGAGGGCGCCCAGCTAGCCGCTAGTTTAAACGTTGCTATTCCAGCGCCAGCACCGAGTCGTCGAGCCAACGAAGGCCAGGGACCCTTCGATCGACTCCTCATCGACAACGTCATGCTCATTGATGGCTTGGGTTCGCCACCAAGAGGTCCGGTATCTATTCTCATCGAGAATGACCGCATTGCAGCTATTTTGTCGCGACCACCCTCCCCCGAAGCGGGTGAACAGCGGCTTGATGGACGCGGTATGACAGCCCTGCCGGGGTTCATCGATGCCCATGTACACATTGGTAATCCGTTCCAAGGATTGGCTGGCCCCATTGCTCCGCCCGAATATATTTTTAAACTGTGGCTCGGTCACGGCGTAACGACGGTTCGTGATGTTGGCTCGATAATGGGTTTGAGCTGGACGGTTGATCATGCACGACGCAGCGACTTGGGCGACATCGTTGCGCCACGTATTATTCCCTACGCTATGTTTCCGGGTAACGACGGCGCTGGCGTTGGTGGCATTGTCGACGAGCAGCGTGCGCGCGCCTGGGTAAATGCCGTGCAAGCCAAGGGAGCGAAGGGGATAAAGCTGCGCGGTGGTACTTATGAGGCCTTAAGTGCCGTGTACGATGAAACGCAGATTTTGGGTATGGGAACAGCAAGTCATCATGACCAGAATGGCGTCTATCATATGAATGTTATAGATAGCGCTCGGCTCGGTCTCGACAGTATGGAGCATTGGTACGGATTGCCAGAGGCGATGTTTGTCGACCGAACGATCCAACATTACCCGGCTGACTATAACTATTCCGATGAACAGTGGCGCTTTGGTGAGGCGGGCAATCTATGGCTACAGTCTGCACCGCCTGGGTCGGCTACTTGGCAGTCGACAATCGATGAGCTGATAAGACTCGACTTCACGCTGGCGCCCACTTTTACAATTTATGAAGCGAATCGCGATGTCATGCGCGCACGTGATGCTGAATGGCATGACGCCTATACATGGCCTGCGCTAAACAAATTCTTTGAGCCGAACCCCAAGTTACACGGCTCTTATCATTTCGATTGGACCACGGGGCACGAAGTTGCTTGGCGCAAAAATTTTAATCGTTGGATGACCTTTGTTAACGACTACAAAAATGCTGGCGGTCGGGTGGTTACCGGTTCGGATGCCGGATTTATTTATAAGGTTTATGGCTTTGCCTATATCCGTGAGCTTGAGCTGTTACAGGAGGCGGGCTTTCACCCTCTTGAGGTGATTCAGGCGGCGACCCGAAATGGCGCAGAGCTTCTGAAAATGGACGATCAGATTGGCGCGCTGACCGCAGGCCGCAAAGCCGACATCGTTTTGGTGGAAGGTAATCCCGTTGCCAATTTTAAGCTCCTCTACGGCACCGGGCATATGTACCTTGATCGCGATAGCAACACTTTGCGCCGCAAGGGCGGTGTGAGCTATACCATAAAAGATGGCGTAATCTATGACGCTAAGGCTTTGCTGGCTGACGTTCGCGCCATGGTGGCATCGGCCAAGCAGGAGTGACCCCAGCACAAGGCAGATTGCCGGTTACGTGGGTGCGGCTACGAAAATCAACGTTGGCTTTTAGGCTTTCCCCACCCGGTGCTCCCGTGTTGAATCGCACACACTGTTTGACCTTCGTGAAAAATCACGTTACAACTTGGCTGTGAGTTAGGTGATACGTGGTTTCTAAAAGCTGCATGTTGTGCGGCTGTCGGGGATACAAGCACCATGCAGTCTAATAATAACCACGGGCACGTCGGTTCGGCGACGCTGCTCAATAGCGATACCGCGTGAGCGGCGCTCGCCCTAAGGCTAATTTTTTTCAGGCGGCTGCCGGCCGTCTTCAATTTTTACCGGTCGATATGCAACCTGTTAAGTCGCTGTGTGCGGTTGTGTGCTTCAGTGTTGTCCCGATACGGAGGTATGGCACATGAACGCAGGCTTTCTCTGGCCATTTTTGGTGTATCTGGGAGGGGTTTTTGCGCTAGTTGTCACCATGCTAGTGGTTGCGCACTTTATGGGTCAGCGACGCCTCGATCCAGCGACCAATGAGCCCTTTGAATCTGGAATTATCCCCGCGAGTGGATCGAAGATGCCGGTGTCGGTTGAGTTTTACCTTGTGGCTATTTTCTTTGTGCTCTTCGATCTGGAGACAGTGTTTATTTTTGCCTGGGCCGTTGCTTTTTATGAGCTGGGTTGGGCGGGCTACGCGGCCATTATGGTGTTCATAGCTGTGTTACTGGTTGCGCTGATTTATGCCTGGCGTCTGGGTGTATTGGAGTGGGGTCGAAAAACCCGCGTTGGCTTGCCAAAGGAGACAAACTAATGGAGTGGAGCCTAACGGGCACTGACGAAATCATTGCAGGCAGCAACGATCCTGAAATGCAGGAGCAAATAAGACGCAGCGTCTTTTTTGCTCGCCTCGAAGATCTCCTTGCATGGGGTCGGTCTAACTCCTTGTGGCCCTTCAACTTTGGCCTGTCATGTTGCTATGTAGAAATGGCCACATCGTTCACCTCTACCCACGACATTGCGCGTTTTGGCTCCGAGGTTATTCGTGCTACGCCCCGGCAGGCCGACTTAATGGTGATTTCAGGTACCGTGTTTCGCAAAATGGCGCCGGTGGTGAAATATCTCTATGACCAATTACTCGAGCCACGCTGGATTATCTCCATGGGCAGCTGTGCGAACTCGGGGGGAATGTACGATATTTATAGCGTGGTGCAAGGCGTCGACAAGATTATTCCTGTCGATGTTTACGTGCCCGGTTGTCCGCCTCGACCTGAGGCGCTCATGCAGGGTCTAACGATGCTGCAGCAGTCGGTAGCTAATGAGCGTCGACCCCTGAGCTGGGTGGTGGGTGACCAAACCGTGGTGAAGCCTCGTTTCGAGCCCAATCGCGATCTGCTGAAGGCCGATCGTAATCGCGCTAGCCACCTCAGACCCCCGGATGAGTGTTGAATCGTGTTAGTTAAATGGTGTTAGGGGTGCCGCGACCGATGGAGTTGTGTCATGAATAGTATTGCGTCTGTGGGCCCTGGCGGGCTGATCCACCCTGTTCCTGAGGTAATCAAGCAGTATATCGTTGCCCAGCAGCCCAGTGCCGACGGTGTTCCAACCCTGTGGGTAGCGCCCGCAGATGTGCGCCAAGTCATGGCGTCATTGAAGACTGATTACGCGTTGTTGCACGACTTATTTGCTATCGATGAGCGGCTACGCAACAACCGCGAGGGCCAACCAGCGTCTGACTTTACGGTGGTTTATCACCTGATGTCGCTCACCTTAAATGCTGACGTGCGCATTAAAGTTGCACTTCTTGGCGATTCGCCCTCTGTGCCCAGTATCACCGCTATCTGGCAGGCCGCCAATTGGTACGAGCGAGAGGCCTGGGACATGTTTGGCGTGGTTTTTGAGGGCCACCCCAACCTGCGACGCATTCTGTTGCCACCAACGTGGCAGGGCCATGCCTTGCGCAAAGAGCATCCCGCCCGTGCCACTGAAATGGAGCCGTATTCCATCGATCAGGACAAGCTTGATTATGAGCAAGAAGCGTTGCGTTTTGTTCCTGAAGAGTGGGGCATGAAGCGCCGCAGCGACGACACTGATTTCATGTTCCTAAATTTGGGCCCCAACCACCCCAGTGTGCACGGTGTATTTCGTATAGCTCTGCAACTTGACGGAGAAGTGGTGATGGATGCCGTCCCCGATATCGGTTATCACCACCGTGGCGCTGAAAAAATGGCTGAGCGCCAGACATGGCATTCGTTCATACCCTACACCGACCGCATTGATTACCTGGGCGGTGTTATGAATAATCTGGCTTATGTGCTGGCTGTTGAGCAAATGGTCGGGATTAAGGTACCACCGCGTGCACAGATGATCCGCGTCATGATGGCGGAGTTGTTTCGTATCTCTAGCCATTTGGTGTTTTACGGTACCTTCGCTCAGGATGTTGGGCAGATGTCTCCGGTGTTTTATATGTTCGCCGATCGTGAGCGTCTGTTTGGCATTGTCGAGGCTATTACGGGTGGGCGCATGCACCCAGCCTGGTTCCGTATTGGCGGTGTTGCTCAAGACCTGCCTAAGGGCTGGGACACCATGATTCGCGAGTTCTTAGACGCTATGCCCAAACGCCTTATGGACTGGGATAAGATGGCGATGCGCAACTCAATCTTGAAAAAGCGCACCGTGGGTATAGGCCGCTATACCCTTGAAGAGGCGATTGACTGGGGGGTAACAGGGCCGGGCCTGAGAGCGTGTGGTTTGGATTGGGATCTGCGCAAACAGCGCCCTTACAGTGGCTATGAGCAATTCGATTTTGAGGTACCTACGGCCCATGGTGGCGATTGCTACGACCGCGCGGTGGTGCGTATTGAAGAGATTTGGCAGAGCCTCAAGATTATTCGCCAGTGCGTAGATAACATGCCTGAGGGGCCATACAAGAGCGACCACCCTCTGTCGGTACCGCCGCCCAAAGACCGAACCATGAAAGATATCGACACCCTCATTAACCATTTCTTATCGGTGAGTTGGGGGCCGGTAATGCCCGCCGGCGAAGGCTGTTTCCCGATCGAAGCAACCAAAGGCCAGAACGCGTATCACGTGATCAGCGACGGTAGTACCCAGTCTTACCGAACGCGTATTCGAACGCCGTCTTTTCCGCACTTGCAAATGATTCCGCTGATGTCGCGTGGACTCATGGTGCCCGATTTGATTGCCATCATTGCGAGCATCGACTTCGTGATGGCCGATGTGGATCGTTGAGTATGAGTAGTGTTATTCCTACGCTAAGTCCCGAGGAAATCGCTGAGATTGAGCACGAGGTATCGTTAGTACCCCGTAAAGACGGTGCTGCTATAGACGCCATGCTCATTGTGCAGCGCCATCGAGGTTGGGTGTCAGACGAGAGTATTCGCGCGATTGCTGCCCTGCTTGAAATGTCGGCGGAAGAGTTAGACGGTATTGCCACGTTCTACAATCTGATCTTCCGCCAGCCCGTGGGTGAGAAAGTTATACTGTTGTGCGACAGCGTTAGTTGTTGGTTGCGCGGATGTGACAACGTGAAGGCAGCTATCAGTGACAAGCTGGGCGTAGACTATGGTGAGACCACTGCCGACGGCCGTTTTACCTTGCTGCCTGTACCCTGCTTGGGCGCGTGCGACCGAGCCCCGGTGATGATGGTGGGCGATGACCTGCACACCCATCTTGATGAGGCCGACCTCAGCGCGGTCTTGGCTGGGGAGGAGCGATCATGACCAATCGTCCATTAACGCAAAATATCCAGACCAATGGCGCGCCCACCTTTTTAGATGCTTATCAGGCGAACGGTGGTTACAGCGGCGTTCGTAAAGCGCTAGCCACTATGTCTCCCGAGGATTGCCTGCAAACCGTAAAGGATTCGGGTTTACGTGGTCGGGGCGGTGCAGGGTTCCCCACGGGCATGAAGTGGAGTTTTGTACCCAGTGCCGATAAGGCCGGGCCCGGGCACAAATACCTTATTGCTAACGCCGACGAAATGGAGCCGGGCACCTTCAAAGACCGACTGATTCTTGAGCAGGATCCTCACCAGCTCTTGGAGGGCATGATTCTTTCGGCTTATACCATTGGTGCGGATATCGCCTACGTATTTTTGCGCGGTGAGTATGTGCTGGCTGCACAGCGAATCACCGAGGCGATTGACGAGTGTTACAGGGCGGGCTTATTAGGCAATAACATCTTGGGTAGTGGTTATTCCCTTGAATTACGTCTGCACCGAAGTGCCGGGCGCTACATTTGTGGTGAAGAAACGGCACTGATCAACGCACTGGAAGGCAAACGCGCGAATCCGCGCCCTAAGCCTCCGTTTCCGCAGGTCAGTGGTCTGTGGGGTCGCCCGACCATCGTTAACAATGTTGAGACCTTGTGCAATATCACGCACATCATTACCCACGGCGTTGATTGGTTTAAGGGTTTGGGTCGTGGCGAAGACAGCGGTACCAAACTCTTTGGTGCTAGCGGCAATGTGAAAAACCCCGGTGTTTGGGAGCTACCCATGGGCACGCCGATTCGAGAAATCCTTGAGCAGCACGCCGGCGGTATGCGAGACGGTTATCAGTTACGCGGGTTTTTGCCAGGCGGGGGCTCGACCGACTTCTTGACTACCGAGCATCTCGATTTGGCCATGGATTACGACGTCATTGGCAAGGCCGGTTCACGTATGGGCACCGGTACGATGATTGTTCTTGATGATCGAAGCTGCCCTATTGGCATGATCCGCAATTTGTCGCGTTTCTTCGCCCATGAGTCGTGTGGTTTCTGCACGCCTTGCCGCGATGGTATCCCGTGGATTGTTCAGCTGCTCGATCGTTTTGAGCAGGGTTCTGCCAATCACGTCGACCTAGCTCTCCTGGAGGAGAAAGCGCGTTTTATCGGTGGAATTGGTAATACCCACTGTGCCTTGGCTCCCGGTGCCATGGAGCCTGTTAACAGCGCACTGAAATATTTCCGCGAAGATTTTGAGCGCCATATTAGCGAGGGTGGTTGTCGTTACCATCACGGCGCGGGGGGACATTGAGATGCCGCAGATCACTATCGACGGCAAGTCATACGAGGTACCAGCGAGTAGCAACCTGCTGGAGGCGGTGTTGGGCCTGGGGCTGGATTTACCGTATTTTTGTTGGCATCCCGCCATGGGTTCGGTGGGCTCTTGTCGGCAATGTGCCATGCTGCAGTTTCAGAACGAGGACGATGACCGCGGCCGCTTGGTCATGGCCTGTATGACACCGGTATCAGACGGTATGTTGCTATCGCTGTCCAATGAAAAAGCAGTTGACTTCCGCGCGGATGTTATCGAAGCACTCATGACCAATCATCCGCACGACTGCCCGGTTTGTGCTGAGGGTGGTGAGTGCCACTTACAAGATATGACTGTGATGTCGGGCCACCGTGAGCGTCGCTATGATGGGCTAAAAAATACCCATCAGAACCAGTATCTCGGTCCGCTCATTAATCATGAGATGAATCGATGCATCGCCTGTTATCGCTGCGTCCGCTATTACCGAGACTATGCCGGTGGAACCGATCTTGCCGCACTGGGATCGCATGATCATGTTTACTTTGGCCGGCACGAAGACGGCGTACTAGAGAGTGAGTTTGCTGGTAATTTAGTGGAGGTGTGCCCAACCGGGGTATTTACCGATAAGAGTCTTGTTAATGATTACACGCGTAAATGGGATCTGCAGTCGGCGCCGTCGATTTGTACCGGTTGTGCGGTGGGATGTAACACCACTCCAGGAGAGCGTTACGGTCGGTTAAAGCGCGTACACAATCGCTATCACCACGAGGTGAATGGCTACTTTTTGTGTGATCGCGGTCGTTTTGGGGGTGCTTTCGTTAACACCGACAAGCGACTCACACGCGCCGGTCAAAAGGGTGCCGATGGCAAGTTTGCGCCATTAACCACCGACCAAGCTCACGCTGCGCTGGCTGGGCTGTGCGCTGCTGAGGGGACAGTGGTGGGTATTGGTTCGCCTCGCGCTTCAATGGAGTCCAATTGGTTACTGCGTCAGGCAGTCGGTAGTGAGAACTTTAGTGCTGGCTTGGGTGCTGAGACCAAAGCGGTGCACGCCATTGTAGATGCCCTACAAACAGGAGGTGTAGCGTCAGCCACGCTGCCCGAAATTGAAGCCGCCGATTTGGTGGTGATCTTGGGTGAAGATATCACCCAGACAGCACCACGGATTGCCTTGGCTCTGCGTCAATCGGTACGCAATAAAGGCCTACAAATGGCCGCTAATATTGGCGTGCAATACTGGCAAGATACGGCGGTACGAAATATTACTCAGAATGAGCGTAGCCCTTTGGCGCAACTGCAAAGTGCTTCGACCCGATTGGACGACATTACCAGTCATAGCTTGGGTCTTGCTCCTGCCGACATTGCGCGGGTTGGCTTTGCGCTCGCTCACGCGCTGGGCGAAGGTGCGCCCGTCAGCAATCTAACCGATGAGCAGCAAACATGGGTAGATAGTGTGAGCGCACTGTTTGCCCAGGCACAAAAACCGCTGATTATCAGTGGTAGCGGCACCCACAGTATTGAGGTCATCGCCGCGGCTCGCGCGTTGGCACTTGCGAGTAGCCGTGCCAACAACGCCACGCGCGTTGTTTTTGCGGTTCCAGAGTGCAATAGCTTGGGCGCGGCTCTGCTGGATCCCGCGGCACTTGAAGTGTCCGTCTTGGCAGATAGAGCCCGCGCCGGCGAGATCCAAACACTCATCGTCATGGAGAATGATCTGTGGCGCCGCGCTTCGAGAGACAGTGTAGAGGCGTTACTCAATCATGTACCTAATGTCGTGGTGCTGGATGTGGTGGAAACCGGCACCGCCGATTTCGCCAGTTTGGTGTTGCCGGTGGCAAGCTATGCCGAGGCCGAAGGGACGTTGGTGAGCAGCGAAGGTCGTGCGCAGCGGTTTTTCCCGCCCATGCAGTGCCCCGATGAGCGCTCGCCTTCATGGCAATGGTTGCGTGGGGCAACTGCACGTGGGCGTGCCAACGGGTTGCCGCTGTTAAACCACGTTGACGATGTACTCGCAGCCATAGCCAACGATATGCCCGCGTTGGCTGGTGTGGTGAGCGCCGCTCCGGGGGCCAGTTACCGCGACCACATTGGTTTGAAAGCTGCTCGACAGCCCATTCGCTACAGCGGCCGAACGGCTATGTATGCAGATAAGACCATGCACGAGCCGAAGACGCGCGAGGACGAAGACTCGAGCCTCAATTACAGCATGGAGGGTGACAACCGCTCGCTACCCAGCGCTCTTAGGCCTTTTGTTTGGGACCCCGGCTGGAACTCTAATCAATCGTTACACAAGTTTCAGGAAGAGATTGGTGGTGCTTTGAAAGGTGGCAGTGCCGGCACACGACTGATTGAGCCCAGCGATGTTGGTTCGGCAATGCGTATTCAACCACCCAGTGCCTTTGAACCCCAAACGGAAACGTTCTGTCTCACGCCTCAATACCAGCTATTCGGCAGTGACGAATTGAGTGTGCATGCCCAGGCTGTAGCAGCGATGGTGGGATTGCCTGTCGCTCGCGTTGCCCCTGAGGATGCCACGCGATTGGGTTTAACCCAGGCTGATGGACTTGCCATTAGCACTGATGGCGTGGCGGTGAATTGCGCGGTTGTGATTGACGCGAAGGTACCACGGGGAACACTGGGATATACGGTGGGGCATCCTGACACATTGGCCTTGCAGTCAGGATTGTTTATTCGCATTGAGCGGTTACCTGACTTCTGTCGCCAGCCCGAGCTGATTGCGCGTGAGGGGGTTAGTGCCCATGGCTGAGGTACAGGTAATTGCGCTGCTGTTCTTGCTCATCGGTGCAGCGGTTGGCGGTGCGGCGGTAATGACTTGGTTTGAGCGTCGTATGTTGGGGATTTGGCAGGATCGCTTGGGGCCAAACCGTGTCGGGCCATTGGGCATCGTGTTGGTTGCCGCTGACATGCTCAAGCTCTTAGGTAAGCATGACTGGGTACCGCCGTTTGCTGACCGACCGGTATTTATTTTTGCGCCTACTGCTATTGTCATCGCCATGATGCTGGGCTTTGCTGTCGTGCCATTCACGCCCGACCTTGTTGTTATCGACATGAACATCGGGCTGTTGTTCTTTTTGGGTATGACCTCTCTCGCCGTTTACAGCGTGCTCTTGGGTGGCCTCGCGTCGAATAATAAATATGCGCTGTTGGGCGGCTTGCGATCGGCGGCACAAATGGTCAGTTATGAAGTATTCATGGGCCTGTCGCTGATGGGTGTTGTCATGTTAACCGGCAGTTTTTCGTTGCCCGATATTGTCACGGCGCAGTCTGATTGGTGGTTTGCTGTTACTCAACCTCTGGGTCTGTTTGTTTTTGTGATTGCCGGTTTGGCTGAGAGTCACCGTCTCCCCTTTGATCTACCCGAAGCGGAGCACGAGTTGACGGCAGGGTTTCACACTGAATATGGCGGAATGAAGTTTGCCATGTTCATGTTGGGTGAATATTTGGGCCTCATCCTCATCTCTTGCATGATCACAACGCTTTTTTTGGGCGGCTGGCTAGGGCCCGTTTTGCCACCAATGGTCTGGTTCTTGCTGAAAACGTTCGTTGTCATTTTATTTTTTATTTTGCTGCGCGCTGCAATCCCTCGTCCTCGCTACGATCAGCTGATGTCTATGGGCTGGAAAGTCATGTTGCCCATCACCCTCGTTAATTTGGCGGTAACGGGCGCGGTCGCTCTTTGGATAAGAGAGGGAGGTGCTTAATGGTTTGTCGATCACAACGCGAGAGGAATCCCTCATGATGTCGTTGTTCACCTCTTTATGGAGTCAGCTGGTTACCATTTGGCGAGTGCTTGGTCATACGTTTTCTAAAACCGAGACGGTCCAATATCCAGAGCAGAAGCCCTACCTGGCGCCGCGCTATCGCGGACGTATCGTTTTGACACGTGATCCTGATGGCGAAGAGCGTTGCGTTGCCTGCAACCTGTGTGCCGTTGCCTGCCCTGTGGGGTGCATAGCATTGCAGCAGGGGACCAAAGACGATGGTCGCTGGCACGCTGAATTTTTCCGCATTAATTTCTCACGGTGCATCATGTGTGGCATGTGCGAGGAAGCTTGCCCCACCTATGCCATTCAGTTAACGCCCGACTTTGAGATGTGTGAATACGAGCGCACCAGTCTTGTGTATGAAAAAGAGCACCTGCTGATTGATGGTCCCGGTAAATATCACGATTACAACTTTTATCGGGTGGCGGGTTTGGAGATTGCCGGTAAGAAGAAAGGTGAGGCACAACAGGAAGCACAGCCCATCAATGTGAGGAGCCTGCTGCCATGAGCTTCGTATTGTTTTATTTAGCGGCGGCAGTGGCTGTGGGGGCTACGGCAATGGCGCTCACTCGAGCCAACGCTGCACATGCGCTGATTTATTTGATCGTATCGTTGCTGGGTGTGGCTGTACTTTTTTTCCTGATGGGTGCGCCCTTTGCAGCGGCCCTTGAGGTGGTGGTGTATGCCGGCGCGATTATGGTGCTGTTTGTCTTTGTCATTATGATGCTGAACTTGGGCGAAGAGTCACAGCGTGAGGAGCGCGCGCTGCTTGATTTTGGTCATTGGTGGTTGCCGGGTTTCCTGACGCTACTGCTGCTGGCCGAGTTGATTTATGTCATGGGCTACTCGACTAGCACTTTGTCGGGTGGCACCGTGCTTCCCAAAGAGGTAGCTCTCAAACTCTTTGGCCCTTATGTCCTGGGTGTTGAACTTGCCTCGATGTTATTACTTGCCGGGCTGGTCGGCGCCTATCACCTTGGACAACACTTCTTGGCCCGTGATCGGGGGCGCGACGACTGATGAATACGATGCTGATTCCTCTTGAACACGTGTTAGTTGTGGCAAGTATGTTATTTGCATTGGGTCTTTTCGGCTTGATGCTTCGACGCAATATCATTTTTATGTTGATGTCGCTTGAGGTCATGCTCAATGCTGCCGCTCTCGCCTTTATTGCCGCGGGAGCGCATTGGCAAGCTGCCGACGGGCAAGTGATGTTTATCTTTATTCTGGCTATAGCGGCGGCAGAGGTATCGGTAGGCCTTGGTTTGGTGCTGCAGATGCGTCGTCAAATGCATACGCTGGATATGAATACGGCAATTCGGTTGAAGGGGTAATCGCATGGATTTGTTGCTAAGCCTCGTACCTGCACTGCCGCTGGCGAGCGCGACTTTATTGCTACTGTATGGGCGTAATTTACCTCGATCGTTAGTGACTCTCTTAGGGGTCGGTAGTATCGGTTTGGCAGCGATAGTTGTTGCCTTGCTTGCCACCCAATGGACTGCCAGTGCAGAACCGCTGCGTGTGCAGCTGTGGCAGTGGTTTTCTGTAGGCGGTTTCAGTGTGGATATCGCACTGTACCTCGACCAGCTGTCACTGATTTGGTTGTGCACCATCACCGGCATTGGGTTTCTTATTCACTTGTATTCGAGTGAATACATGGCCCATGACTCTGATTACTCCCGTTACTTTGCATATCTCAATCTTTTTGTCGCCTCCATGTTGCTGTTGGTACTGGGCGATAGCCTATTGCTGCTATTCATGGGTTGGGAAGGTGTGGGTCTGTGCAGCTATTTACTCATTGGATTTTGGCATCATGAGAGCGCTAATGGTGCCGCGGCGCGCAAAGCCTTCATTGTCACTCGAGCCGGCGATGCTGCCATGGCACTGGGGCTATTTCTTCTCGTCGCCGAATTCAACACACTGAATATCCGCGAGTTGCTGACAGCCGCAACCCAGCAATGGCAGGCCGGTGACACTATGGCAACCCTGGCATGTGCCCTTATTTTTACCGGCGCCGTGGGCAAATCGGCGCAGTTGCCCCTACAAACATGGTTGCCCGATGCGATGGCGGGTCCGACTCCAGTGAGTGCCTTAATCCATGCGGCTACTATGGTAACGGCTGGGATCTATCTTCTCGCGCGCTTGAGCGGACTGTATGTGCTGGCTCCCGATGTGTTGTTCGCTATTGCGGTTATCGGGGTTGCAACGTCGCTGATGGCGGCTTGTGCGGCACTCGCTCAAACCGATATCAAGCGCATTCTGGCGTACTCTACTATCAGCCAGCTCGGCTACATGTTTTTAGCCCTGGGTATTCAAGCCTGGGATGCCGGTATCTTACACATGATGACCCATGCGTTCTTCAAGGCACTGTTGTTCTTGGCGGCTGGTGCGGTGATTGAGTGCTTACACCATGAGCAGGATATCCGCAATATGGGCGGTCTGCGCCAGCGGTTGCCAGTGCCGTTCTGGAGTTTTGTTATTGGGTCGGCAGCCCTGGCGGCTTTGCCGGCGACCGCCGGTTTTGCAAGTAAAGATCTAATTTTGCTGCGAGCTTGGGAAGTGACGGGCACTGGCCTCTGGTTGTGGTGCGTAGCCGCACTGGGCGCCTTCATCACAGCACTTTATAGCTTTAAGCTGGTGTTTGTGGTGTTTTTTGGAGAGGCCAAAACTGAGCCTACGCATCAGCCAGGCTGGCGTATGGCAGCGCCCCTCTTAGTGTTGTGTCTATTTTCCATTGTGGGTGGTTATATCGCCTTGCCTCTCGCTGATGTACTGACATTACCGAGCAATGAGCCCGCCCACGGAGCCATCGCTATTGTGTCTGCAGCTATTCCTATCCTCGGCGTTCTCCTCGCCTATAGCCTATTCCTAGGCCACCAAGTAAGCGCGCAGCGCATTACTGAAAGTGCCCTCGGGCAGTGGCTGACCAACTTTTGGCACGGAGGCTGGGGGATGGACAGCTTGTACAGACAGCTGATTGTTGTGCCCTACTCCGGCTTGGCTAGGTGGTGGCGTAATGAGCCTGTTGATCATCTGGTCGCACTGGTTACCGGGACGGCGTCGTTCTTTAATGGCGTGTTGGCCACCTCGCAAAATGGCCGCTTGGGGCGCTATATCACCGTGATGGTTTTGGGTTTGCTGCTGATGTTGTTGGTACTGGTTATGGGGGTTGCAGCATGAGTACGCTAATCATTTTGCTGCTCTGCGGAGGCGGTCTGGCATGGCTCGCAGAACGCCTGAGCCCCGAAATGCCAGCACGCGTGTCTATGGTGATTTTATTGGTGGCCTCCGGGTTATTTGTGGCGCTGGTGCAATCTAATGTTGATGCGTCGGCAACACTGACCGGCGGTGATCAGCCATGGTTACTCACCGAAACCTACAGCTGGATTCCGCGGTTCGGTATTAACGTCATACTCGCCATGGATGGTATGAGCCTATTAATGGTGGGCTTAACCCTTCTTCTCGGTGTGGTGGCTGTCGTTGCCTCATGGACCGAAATTAAGACAAGACAGGGGTTTTTTCAGGCGAACCTGTTGTGGACACTGGCTGGTACCGTGGGCGTATTTCTCGCACTCGACCTCTTCCTGTTCTTCTTGTTCTGGGAAGTCATGCTGGTACCCATGTACCTGTTGATTGCCATTTGGGGGCATGAAGATCGCGCGCGGGCCGCCATGAAGTTCTTCATCTTCACTCAGGCGAGTGGCTTGCTCATGTTGGTGGCCATTCTTATTACTGCTGTGGCTTACATGAGCAAAACGGGCCAATGGAGTTTTGCTTACGACGATTGGCTAGCCAATCCGATGACAGGTATGCCGGCAGTATGGGCGTTCATCGGTTTTTTACTCGCTTTCTTGGTGAAACTACCGGCCTTTCCAGTGCACAGCTGGCTACCCGATGCACACACTCAGGCACCCACTGCTGGGAGCGTCATTTTGGCGGGCGTATTGTTAAAGACCGGTGCCTACGGACTACTACGTTTTGGGGTGCCGTTATTCCCCGAAGCGGCTCAGGCGCATGCCCCCTTAATGCTACTTATTGGCGTAGCTGGCATTTTGTATGGTGCTGTCCTCGCCTATGCCCAAACCGACTTTAAGCGTTTGGTGGCGTACAGCAGTGTGAGTCACATGGGTTTTGTACTACTGGGAATCTTTGCATGGAACTCGCTCGCTTGGTCGGGGGCCGTTTTGCAAATGGTCGCCCATGGCTTAAGTACTGCGGCGCTATTTATGATTGCTGGTGCGCTTCAGGAGCGATTACACACCCGACAGCTCAGCGAGATGGGTGGCCTTTGGCGTGCGATGCCGCGCATGGGTGCTATGGCGATGTTTTTTATTGTGGCATCGGTGGGGCTGCCGGGCTTGGGTAACTTTATGGCGGAGTTTTTGGTCATGGCTGGCCTCTGGCAGGCTTGGCCGCTCATCTGCGCGGTGGCCGCATTGGGACTTATAACAGGTGCTGTATATTCACTGTGGTTGTTGCAGCAAGCGTTTCACGGTCCGCTGGCAGACAGTAACGCTGATCTGCGGGATTTCAGTGCGCGTGATATGACCGCACTCGGCCTTTTGGTGGTGGGCTTGCTGTGGCTGGGTTTATATCCTCAGCCCGTGCTCGACTTGGCGGCACCAACTCTTGACGCCATTGCCCTGCAGGTTGGAGGTTAACGCGATGAATGCTTTGACGGCACAGCTTTTACTGCCTCTGCTGGTTTTGGGTGTAGGCATTATTGCGTTGATGTTGCAGATTGCTGTGAAACGCGACGCCACGGTGACAGCCATGCTATCGGCAATGGTGCTTGGCGTCACTGCATGGACTGCAATGCAAGGGATACCAACTCCGGGCGGGGAAGCTACAGCGCTGTTGATTGTTGATGGCTTTAGCCGACTGATGAGTGTGGTCATTGTATTCGGGGCCTTGGTGACCTTAATGGTGTCTCACCGTTGGTTGGCGGGCGAACAACTTGAGCGCGGTGAGTACGCTATGTTGCTGCTACTCGCCACTTTTGGCGCGCTGGTGCTCGTGCATGCGCAGCATTTTGCCGCCTTCTTGCTGGGGCTGGAGATTTTGGGCGTCTCCATGTATAGCCTGGTTGCTTACCCCGGTAAGTCGGGTGCACCAATTGAGGCGGGTCTTAAATACTTGGTGCTCAGCTCGGCATCGACAGCTATTTTACTGTTTGGATTTGCGTTGCTCTATGCCGCCTCTGGATCACTGGCGTTTGAGGGCATGGCTGAGCGACTGGCCAGCGCAAACGGCGTTTTGGTTACCGCTGCAAGCCTGATGATTTTCACCGGGCTCGGCTTCAAGCTATCGCTGGTGCCTTTTCACATGTGGACGCCCGATGTCTACGAAGGCGCGCCGACACCGGTTACTGGCTTTTTAGCGACGGTCTCCAAAGTGGCGATTTTCGCAGCTTTATTGCGCTGGTACGACAGCGCAAATCTCGGTGCGGTCACGCCTCTGATTGAAGCGCTGGGGTGGTTGGCTATTGCTTCTATGTTGGTGGGTAACCTGCTTGCCTTGAAGCAAGACAATCTCAAGCGCCTGTTAGGCTACTCCTCGATTGCGCATATGGGATATTTGTTGATAACACTGGTTGTGCTGGGTGCCATAGATCAAAGCAGTATCGCCAATGAAGCCGCCGTCTGGTATCTCATTGCCTATACAGTCTCAACGCTTGCTGCGTTTACAGCCCTTTCAGCGTTGACGGCGCGCGGTTGGACATCTGCCGCCTGCAACCGTGACGATTTACGCGGTTTATTCTGGCGTGAACCGCTGTTGGCGCTGGGCCTCAGTGTGTCGCTGTTATCCCTCGCTGGCGTGCCGCTCACCGCAGGATTCATGGGTAAGTTTTATATTGTCACGGCGGGTGTCGAAGTCGGTGCTTGGTCGTTGCTTACCGCCCTTGTGGTGGGAAGTGCGGTGTCTACTTTTTACTACTTACGCGTTATTTATACGTTGTCGAGTGGTGCCGATGAAGCCATGGCCCGTGTACACAGTGGTCGCTCCCTAAGTGACGTGCTACTGATTGGTTTGCTGGCCGCTGTATTGCTTCTGGGGACTTACCCAGAGCCTATGATTGACTTGTTAGCGCAGGTACTGTGATTTCCCGCTGGGCCGCGCACAGTGCCTCGCCAGTAATTTGGTCAGACGATAATAAGGAGAATGGCCATGCTGAGAGAACTCGAGCTCAAGCATTACATGGTGAAAACCCCGGTTACGATTGGTGAAAAGGCAAGTCTCTTTGAAGCCATGCACCTCATTTTGGTCAATAAGATTTCCGGGCTTTGTGTGGTGGATGAGAATGGCTACCTGGTTGGTGTGTTGTCGGAGCTGGACTGCCTGCGCGGCGTTTTGGCATCGGTTTACAACGATTCAGGTATTGGCATTGTTGCGGATGTGATGACTGCCGAGAATCTTTCAGTTGCTCATGCCGATGACAGCATCGCCGATATTGCCGAGCAAATGATGCGAGAGCAAAAACGTCGACGCCCGGTAATCGATAGCGAGGGCAAACTGGTCGGTCAGATTACCATTCGGCAAATTCTCCGCGCAGTAAAAGAATTTAATCTGGGGCCAGATGCAACCGAGGCCGATTAAATCATCCCTCGCCAAGGTGGCTTCGTCTTCCTTGTCGCGGTTATCACAATAAGGCTGCCCAAATACTTGGCCACGGTGCTAGCCCATGCGTTGAGCACCGAATAGCGCCCGTGTAGCTAGTAGTTGCTACGGACATTGCCGCCGATCCATGTTGCGTCTTCGACACCGCATTCTGGTATGGTGCAGTCCCTCATTCTTTGCAGGCAACGTTCATGGCTGCGTCTCCTTTTACATCAGTTACACTCTCTCCGGCATTACATGACGCCTTACAGGCCTTGGGTTATCACACCATGACCGATGTCCAAGCCCAAGCACTGCCGTTGGTGTTGGCTGGACGGGATGTGGTTGTTCGCGCAAAAACCGGGAGTGGGAAAACCGCGGCTTTTGGGTTGGGAATGCTGACCCGTATTAATCCACGCTTTTTTGGCGTTCAAGGTTTAGTCCTTTGTCCTACGCGTGAGCTCGCCGAACAAGTAGGCCGAGAGATCCGCCGCTTAGCAAGTCGTATGACAAATATCAAAGTGGTGATGCTCTGTGGCGGTAAACCATTTGGGCCGCAACGCGACTCGTTAGCACACGGCGCCCACATTGTTGTGGGTACACCAGGGCGCGTAGAGGATCATTTGCGTAAGCAGACTCTCACGCTTGATGGACTCGCCGTGCTGGTATTGGACGAAGCCGATCGCATGCTCGATATGGGTTTCGCCGACACGATGCGTGCCATTATTTCTAAGACGCCTAAGCAGCGACAAACCCTGCTTTTTTCAGCGACGTATCCCGAAGACATTCAGGCAATCAGTCGAGGTGTGCAACGCAATCCAGAGACGGTGACGATAGACGCCGTCGCGCACACCGAGGCAGTCATTGATCAGTGTTTTTTTGAGGTACAAAAACACGAGCGTAAAACCACGCTGCTAGCGCTATTTGAGCATTATCAACCCAGCAACGCGGTTGTGTTTTGCAACACTAAGAAGCAATGCGCTGAGGTGGCTGATTTTTTAAACGAGCATGATGTTGAGGCCCGTGCCATTCATGGTGATCTTGATCAGCGCGATCGCGATCAAGTGCTCGCACAATTTACCAACGACAGCTGTCCGGTATTGGTGGCTACCGATGTGGCCGCACGCGGCTTGGATATTAAAGGGCTGGCACTAGTGATTAACTTTGAGTTACCCCGAGACCCCCAAGTGTATGTTCACCGGATTGGTCGCACCGGCCGAGCCGGAGAGTTGGGTCGTGCTTACAGTATTGTGGTGCCTGCGGAAACTCCTCGCATTAGGGCCATAGAGGATTATCAACAGCAGCCGGCCGCTTGCGACGTACTCGCCTCCCTCGACCGCAACCCTGACTACCAATTGCAGGGGCTGTACGTGACGATTCAGCTTGATGCAGGCCGCAAGAGCAAGGTGCGAGCGGGTGACATTCTCGGTGCCTTGACTGGTGAGGGCGGCCTAGAAGGCAGCGCGATAGGAAAAATCACCATCCTCGACACGAGCTCCTATGTTGCTGTGCACCGCTCGGCACTTCGACAAGCCATGAATTACCTCTCTCAAGGTAAAGTGAAAGGCCGTTCGGTGCGTGCTCGTCGAATTCGTTGATACCCAGCGGCTCACTGGTGCTTTGCCGCTGGGTAGGGTTAGGGTGCTGCGATAAACAGCTCATCAATAACTGGCGTTTATCAACGCGGTTCCACCAAAAGCTCGCCAAAGAAAACGGCGTTGATTAACAAGCGCTGGGTTCCCCACCAAAAAGCGCGAAACGTACTGGCATCGAGCCCAAGTACAATGGCGCCGTCGCCTACTGCATCAACCGATAGACCGGCCGATCCGCCTACCAGTGCCTGGTTATCCGCCGACATATAGCCAGAAAGCAAGGGCGAGTCGGTATAGACCACTGGCGACGAATAAGGATTGGCTGAGCGCTCCATAAAGCGTTCATTGCGCCTAAAGACAGGCAACTGTTTGTCTTGGTAGCCGTAACCGACTGGGTGGCTAATATCCAGCGATCCCTCAAGTATTGCACCGCGGACCAGTTTAAAAGCCGCTTGATCTTGCGCTGCGGCAAACGGTTGGCGCTCTGGTAGTAGTGCCGCAACGGCTGCTCTATCGACGTATTCCTCGCCGAGTAATTTCTTGAGTTGCTCTTGATCTTGCTGCTCGTTTGTCTGTCGCCAGACCACGGATGTCAATTCTTTTGTGGCTAGCCAGTCAACGGTTGATGCCCCCTGGGCCCATAAGACGCCCCCCTGCGCAACAAATGACTTGAGGGTCTCGAGTGTGTTGTCAGCAAGCATCGGCATGGGGTCGGTTATGATGATGTGGCTGTAGGCCGATAAATCTGTGGCTGCCAAGCGGTAGCTATCGATCATCGTAATGGGCATATCGACACGTTGATCCAGTAGGTGCCAAATCTCACCGGTGTCATAGGCGGATGTACCCGGCCCCGTTACCAGAGCCACTTTGGGCAAGGACAATACATGAAAGTCTCGACTTCCCAAGTCGATACCGGTGGCGGTGAGGCTGCTAGCTACAGAAAAGATACCTAGCCCATTGGCGGCGGCTTGTTGAAGTCGTGCAATTGCCGGTGCTGGAATGGCTTTGCCGATTTCAGCAGAGACCAGCAGTGTACCGTAGCCAAAAGATACCTCTCCTGCGTCTATGGTTTGTGCTGCAAAGGGTTTTTGTGCCACGCGCACATTGGCACCAAGCTCTAGAAGATCATAAAGCAGCGCGGGTGCATTCGCGTCGCGCCAGTCGATCAAATAACCAATACCCGAAGGGGTCAGCGCTTTGCTCGCGTGCAAGAAATCATCGGGGAGCGGTGCGGTGCGCGCGCCTCTTACTGCCTCGCGCGTATGGTCGAGGTCGAATGCCCAGGGCATGGTCCAGGTTGAGACATCGTAGAAAATATTTTCTTCAAACGTGAGCTGTTCGTTCCACAAGGTTTGTAAATACACACTTTGGGGTTGATCAAGGGGAATAGCGATGGTGGTTTGAGCGCCATAGCGCTGGGTACCCACAGTTATGTCCTTGGTAAGGACCTCCACCGTAATGTCATGTCCTTGGAGTAGTCGAACAAATTCACGTAGGCGAGTTGGATCGCCGTCTGCGCTGGCCAAATAATGGCCAGGGGTTGTCTTTCGCTGCACGTAAAAATTGCGTTGATAAGCTAATAGCTCCTCTTTTAAAGCCGATGTTGCTTCGATTGACGAGAGTGATGCTCTAAATTGGTTGGCAATGCTATGGGGGAACGTAAGCCTGCCATTCACCACGTCTTGCTGCATGCCACGGGAAGAAGGCTGTTCAAAAAGAATACCCACACAACCAAACAAGTCCGGATAGGTTGAGCCTTTGCCCATGAAAAAATCATCGTAGCCTTCGCCGGAAAAGTACAAGATGCCGGCCTTGTCGAAGGTACGAGCATGGTAGTCACCAATGCGCGCAGTTAGCGTTTGGTTGATCGCGGGAGTCAGCGGATTGGTACGTTCGGGCTTACCCGGCATAAAAAAGAAGTTACTGTTACTCCCTTGCTCGTGAAAGTCCAATTGGACGTTGGGTTTCCAGGCATGGAATAACGCCAGTCGTCCACGGCTTTCTGGGTGTTGGTGAGGCAGCCAGTCTCGGTTCAAATCAAAACCGTAGTAGTTTGTACGGCCATTTGGTGTGGCTTCACGGTGTTCGCGATCATTGCTATCAGGGCTTGGGTTCTTGCCGCTGTGGGTATTCGACCAATGAGCAAATCGGTCCAGACCATCGGGGTTTAGCATGGGATTTAAAATGATGACCACGTCATCAAGCTGAGCCGCTAGCGCCGGGTCTTGGCTGGCATTGAGGTAATAGGCCACCATGGGGGTTGCATTTGAACCGCTAGGCTCGTTGCCGTGAATACTGTACATCATATGCATGACAGCGGGCTGATCAGAAATGCTAATGGCCGTTTCTGGATTCACCATTTCCGCGCGGGCTGCTTTAATTGCATCAAGGCGTGCAATGTTGCGCGCGCTAGAGATGGCATAACTCACCAGTGGCCGCCCGCCATAGGTAGTGGCATGCGTCCCTAGCGCTACCATGCGCGGCGAGACGGCCGCCAACGTATCAAGGTAGCGGATGATTTCGTGGTGATACCAGTGTCGCTCACCGACCTCAAGTCCAACGACCGATTCGGGGGTAGGTAGATTTGCATCAAGATTGATTTCTGACCCTAAGATGTCCTCAAGCTTGAGTCCGTCCGCATGTGCCGTGGGCATGACAACAACAAGTAGCAGCGTGGTAGTGAGAGTTAAAAAAGCCCGCATCGCATTTGTTCCTTGTGGTGTGCAAACAGGCCAAGCCGGCCCGCTCGCTGTAAGCAATAAGGTGAGGAAAGCATACCGCTTTGTAAGATGTGATACACAGCTGTGCTATAGGCGCTCGCTCTCGATGATAGCGTCACTGTATGCAGGTAGCGAGAAGCTCGTACCGTCACGCCCTAAGGTGTAGTGTTCAAAGATCTTATCAGCACCATCAAGCCAGAGCGCTTCTTGGCCCGGTACCAGCAGCGGGGGCACGATATGGTAATAAAGCAAGTGCCCCACGTTAGCGTCACGGGCGGTTTCGGCAGCGTCTTTGGGGCTTGCATGATAGTCGAGCACATCCATCGCAATCGTTGCCAAATTGGTATTGCCGGCCTGCTCGGCGGCAGCGTTCATCATTCTAAGTAAGTTGGGCGCTAGCGCCTCGTGCACCAGTAGATCCACCTTATCCGCCAATGTCGTTATGTTCGCCGATTGAGCGGTGTCGCCGCTAATTAATACAGTGCGACCGCGATAACTAAATTTGTAGCCGACAGCAGGCGCTACAGGTGCGTGATCAACTAATAATGCAGTGACAGTCAGGTCGCCCTGTGCGTAAACAGTGGTGAGTGCGCCCATGGCCGGTGGCTCAAAGGACACTGCGCTGAGGCCCGCGGCCCCAAGTGGCGCGACCGAATCGCCGTGGTGTGTATGCCGATAGACAAAATCTTGCCCATAAGCTTCATTAAAACCATTTACTACCCGTTCTACCCCCACGGGGCCATAGACCGGTAATGGCGTGTCACTGTTGCCAGCCGCCCAGCGTAGTGTTGCCAGTTCACCCAAGCCATCAATATGATCAGAGTGAAAATGGGTAAGAAACACCGCGTCAATATTACCCACCTGAAACCCCATCCGATTTATGTTTCGAGCACCGTCGGTGCCAGCATCTACAACAAAGGTTTGTTTGCCAGCAGTAACGAGTACGCAAGGCCCCGATGCATTAGGTGCTGGCATGGGCCCACCAGCGCCACAGAGTACTACGTGCAGACCGTCGACTTGGTCAGCCGCTGTGTCGGCGCTGAGACGTGCAGGCAGCGCGCGGGCAAGAATCTGTTCTGCAAAGGTGGCACGCTGGGTATATGCCAAGGCAATAACGGCACAAGCCACAATAGTAAGAATAATTACTTTCTTCATAATAACGGCCTGCGGTGTCCTTTGACGTTTTTCACGGCACGGTTAATAACATCCGGTTTATGGTGGATTTTCATGGGAATCTCTCGTTAAAACTTATAGGCTCACATCTCAATCACTCGTATTCGGTGGGGCTTAAATGCAGGGCAGATTGCAGAGATCGGCTGCCGAGGCGATTACCTGCGCACGAACCTACAACGAGGACCAGACACGTGCAAGCAGAGCCCATTCGGTTAATCAGAGGCACGGCATCCCCCGATACGCAAAAATGGGTTGCACTGTTGCGTTAACGGCGTTGGTCCTCTGCTCAATGACTGGTTCTGATCTCTACAGTCAGGCGCTAGGATCCGAATAATTCCGATCGCGTGATCGCTACCTTTGAGGTTGCTAGAGGTGGTATCACCCCGATCTTGTATGTTTATTATTGCAGTACTTATTAAATGCGCGAGAAAGTAAGTCACACAACAACCACCGTAAACAAGCGAGGAAGCCTAGTATGAGGAACCCTGTTATCGGGCTTATCTTATTCTGGTGTGCAATTATGCTTGCTGCCTGCGGTGACAAGTCTCGGCAAGACAGCCTATCCCCGGGTCATCGTTCTCAAGAAAATTCAAAAACCAAGGTTGATACACACACACCATCGATGGCCACTGCGTACACGCGAGAGTTACATGGCCAGCAAGCCGTGGAGTTAGCCGCCATTGAATCTGCCAATGATGCTGCGCTGGCACAACGGGGTTTAATTGCGGTTACCCAGCAGCGCCGAATTCTTGGCCCCAATGACTGGGTGAGCTGGGATATGTCGAGCTATGAATTTATGACGGGCGAGGCGCCAAGCACCGTGAATCCCAGCCTGTGGCGGCAGGCATCGCTGAATAATCTGATGGGTTTGTTCGAGGTTACCCAAGGCGTGTATCAGCTGCGTGGTTTTGACCTAGCCAATATGACCCTCATTGAGGGTGAGAAAGGCTGGATTGTGGTGGACCCACTAACTAATGCAGAAACTGCTCGCGCGGCATTGGCGTTTGCCCATGAGCATTTACCTAAACGACCGGTATCGGCCATTGTATTTACCCACAGTCATATCGATCACTTCGGCGGAGTTGGCGGTGTGGTTAGCCAAGCTGAGCTGGACGCTGGCGTTGTGTCGGTGATAGCACCGAAGGGGTTCTTAGAGGAGGCGACCAGCGAGATGGTGTTGGCTGGGCAAGTTATGTCGCGCCGAGCGGACTATATGTATGGTCGACGGTTGCCCCGGAGTGCCCAAGGCCATATTGGTTCCGGTCTGGGTAAACAGCCTGCCCTGGGCAGCATTTCCATCGCTAAGCCGAGCCAAGTGATTGTTGAGGATTATGAGTCGATGGTTGTCGATGGCATACCGTTCATTTTCCAGCTAGTGTCGGGCAGCGAGGCTCCCGCTGAGTTCACTTTTTATCTTCCTGAAAAACGCGCGTTTTGCGGCGCTGAGTTGGTCTCGCGTAATTTACATAATTTATACACGCTTAGAGGTGCGAAGGTCCGCGATGCCCTTGCCTGGAGCGGCTTTATTGATGATGCAATTCATGCGTTCCCCAACATGGAGGTCATTTTTAACAGCCATCATTGGCCGGTTTGGGGAAACTCGGCGTCGCGTTCGTTTCTTGAAGACCAGCGCGATGTGTATAAGTACATTCACGACCAAACCCTACACCTGGCCAATCAGGGCATGACACCCAGTGAGATAGCTGAGGCCATTGTTTTGCCTTCATCGCTACAGTCGACGCTTCATGTGCATGATTACTACGGCACTGTGAAACATAACGCCAGAGCGGTGTATCAATTTTACTTTGGATGGTACGACGGGCACCCATCAAATCTTGATCCGTTACCGCCCGAAGAGAGTGCCCAGCGTTACGTTGCACTCATGGGCGGTGCCGATGCTGTTGTGGTTGCGGCAACGGACGCTTTTGATCGGGGTGAATATCGATGGGTGGCAGAGTTACTCAAGCAAGTGGTCTTTGCTCAGCCTGACCATGTGGGTGCAAAAAAACTACTTGCTCAGGCCTTCGATCAGTTGGGTTATCAGGCCGAGTCAGGTCCTTGGCGCGATGTGTACTTAAGCGGTGCTTATGAATTGCGTCAAGGTGCGCCTGAAACGCCCTTGCCCACTGGTATGATCGACGGCTTGCTTCGTGCTACGCCTGTTGAGCGCTTTTTTGAGCTTGTGGCTACTATGGTCAATGGGCCCAAGGCGGCTGATATGTCGTTGACCTTGAATTTTGAACTTGAAGATCGGCAGCAAAGCTTTGTTCTAACCCTCAGCCGGGGCGTACTGCATCACCGTGAAGCGCCTCCCAATCCAGAGGCCGACGTATCCATTCGAGTAACACATGATTTGTTGATTAGGTTACTGCTTAAGCGTGTACCCGTCAGTGAGCTACTTACTACAGAAGCGCTAGATATCTCGGGTAATCCACTGCGTTTGATGCAGTTTATTCGGATCTTAGAGCCCGCAGACGCAACCTTCGCGCTGGTTACGCCATAGCGATGGTGGTTAGTTGTTTATAGCCGTGTGGCAACCTTGAAAGCTTCTAGCCAGGCTGATGTGTCCCACACTCTCTTGCATCGTCGTCACGGTCACGCCATAGCGCTAGCAGCAGCGACATGAGCATGAGAAACATGACCAATGAGAAGGGTAGCGCGCCAATAATCATCACAGAACGCAAGGCGTCCAAACCACCTGCAACGAGCAGCGTTACAATCATCAATCCCAACAAAAAGCTCCACAACACAATGTGTTGCGCAGAATGGCCGCGCTCAGTCCCACCAGAGACAATGGTGTTGACAACTAAAACAGCCGAATCTGCCGACGTGATGAGGTAGGTCAGCAGCAGCACAACGCACAAGCAGGCCATGGGAAAGACCCATGGACTCTCAAAGAGTGCATCGAGCGTGGCAAATAGCTGGGCCGAGAGGTCGGCCTCTAGGATGCTGCCTCCTGCAACGCCTGACAGCTCGAGGTCTAGTGCAGTACCGCCGACAATGCAGAACCAGGTAAAGCACATAACGGCCGGCATAATGACAGCGCCTAAGACGTATTCTCGAATGGTGCGCCCTCGTGATACGCGGGCGAGGAACAAGCCCACGAAAGGCGTGAAAGCAATCCACCAAGCCCAGTAAAAAATACTCCAGTTCGATTGCCACGTATGCAGGGCTGCTTGCGTTTTGGTGGATTCATCGGCCCAGACCGTGGTCGACATGTCGGGCAAAGCCGTTATGTACTCACTGATACCTTCTACAAATACCATTGCGGCAAAGGCACGCGCGCCAAAAACAACGAATGCTGCAAGCAGCAACCACGATAACAGCATATTCAAATTTGATAGCCACTTAATACCCCGACCAATACCTGACAAAGCCGACAGCATGGAGGCAAAAACAATCAGGGCAACGGCGATGATAAGGGCAAGCTGACTCGGTTCGCGGTTGCTTAAAAGCCACTGCCAATCAGTGATTCGGTGCACCCCGTAGGCAAACTGATTAACACCATAGCCAATGGTGACGGCAATGCCGATAAGTGTTGCTAGGATGGCGGCGGTATCGACCAAAGCGCCCGTAGTAGTTCCAGCTCGTTCACCTAATACGGCACTGAAAGGCGAACGAATCGTTAATGGCATGCCGCGTCGGTATGAGAAGTAGGCAAGCGATAACCCAACGACTGCATAGCAACCCCACGGTGTCAGACCATAATGCAGCAGTGTCCATTTGTAGGCATACACCACGTTGTTAGAAGCCAACGCACTGGCATTACCCAAAATCACATCGGGGTTGTTACCAAAATGGTAAAGCGGCTCGGCGGTTGAATAGGTGAGCATGCCCACGCCAATCCCGGCACCAAACATCATAGAAAACCAAGCAAATCGACTGAACTCAGGTTGGCTACCCGGTTGACCCAAACGTTTACGGCCTGTCATGGGGAGCAAGGCCAACGCGATACAGGTACTCATAAATAGCGCGCTTGAACCCACGTACCAGCCCCCAAAGTAGTCAATGGTAGCAGCCTGTAACGCTGACAAGGCCCTGGCGGCATTGGGTGCGGTTGCCGCCCAAAGTACCAACACCACAACAATGAGCTTCACGGCTATAGCTATGCCGCGGTTGTAGCCTCGGTAAAATCCGCGGGTTTCGACATTCGTCACGGCATGGGTAGCGGTGCTGGTCATTGGGACGGTACTCCGGCAGATGTATTGTCTTGGAACGGCGCCTCATTAATGTGCTAATGATGTGCGTTCACAGGGAGATGGCGATGATTTATGGTTGGCGTTTTGCTATCACCAAGCGTCTAAACTAACAAACTGGGCTCAGATTGCCAGTCATCAAGCTGCGTTACGTCCTCAATGGGCTTGATTTCTCTCTCTGTGCCTGAAAGTAAGAGAGTAAAGCGATGCAGAGACTCTGTGTGATAGGGTGCGTCATGCTTATCGGCATGCTGGGGTTTAGTGGCTCGAGTGCGCTGGCGCAACCTGAGGTCGTAGACTACGAACAGCGGCCCATTATTGAGAATGCCTTACTAGAGACCCGACTTAACAAGCTGCTACCACAGCTGATGCGCGAGCAAGGGGTGGATATGTGGCTGGTCATTGCGCGCGAGTATAACGATGACCCAGTGTTTCTCTCTCTTGTACCCAAGCCTCGATTTACCGCACGCCGAACGACAATGCTCCTATTTCATGATCGTGGTGATGAGGCGGGTGTTGAGCGCTTAACCATCAGCCGCTATCCGTTAGGTGAATTGTATGATGCCGGCTGGGAGGGCGGCGATGTTGACAATCAATGGCAACACTTGGCCGCTGTTATCGAGGAGCGTGATCCTAAGAAAATTGCGATCAACGTCAGTCGTGATTGGCCCGTCGCAGATGGTTTGAGTCACACGTTGTATCAACGATTGGTCAGTAGTCTGGGTGAGTCACTGAGTACTCGGCTGGTCTCTGCGGAGCCTCTGGTCATTCGCTGGTTAGAAAGTCGGACTGAGGCTGAGGTCGAGATATGGCAGCGTGCAGTGGCGTTGGCACGCGCAACCATTGCCGAAGCATTCAGTGAACGGGTTATCACCCCTGGGGTAACCACCGTCGGTGACGTGGCTTGGTTTATTCGTGAGCGCTTTGAGTCGCTGGGCCTAAGCCCTTGGTTTCACCCCGATGTAAATCGTCAGTGGCGAGATGCCGACTACGGCGGAGTGGAGTTTTTGGGCGACGGCAACACTTCGGCAGTGATTAGGCGTGGTGATCTGCTGCATACTGATGTCGGTCTGTGTTATCTGGGTCTGTGTACAGATACGCAGGAAATGGCTTATGTACTTAAGTTAGGTGAAAGCGAACCACCCCAGGGCATACAGCGGGCAATGCATGTGGGTAATCGTTGGCAAGACATTTTGACTCAAGCGTTTGTAACGGGGCGAACAGGCAATGAAGTGCTCATTAAAGCCCAACAAGCATTAGCGGCGGCGGGGATTACCCACGCTATTTACAGTCACCCACTTGGGGTATTTGGGCACGCCCCTGGGCCCACAATCGGCATGTGGGATAACCAAGGCCCCACGCCTATCCAGGGAGACTGGCCACTGTATCCAATGACCGGTTACGCGATTGAGGGTAATGTGACGGTAAATGTGCCCGAGTGGAATGATCAGCCCGTGCAAATGAAGCTAGAGCAAAGTGCGTATTTTGACGGTGAGGCGGTGCATTACCTTGCGGGGCGCCAAACGGTTTTGCACCTTATCCGTTAGTGTTGCTTGCCGAGCTTACTGACGGGCTGTTAAGCGACCGTTGACACGCTTCCACTTACCCTTATGGCGGTACGTGGAAGCGCAGCAAATGTGCAGTGAGTTAACGACTGTTTTTCTTGAGTATGGGTAGTTCCCGGAGCAATTCCACCAACTCTTTGTTGGACACAAAGTTTTGGCGGATGCC
>Ga0181560_10000151_pt1 | contig 57193 bp, 60 predicted proteins | sample 011ome_20_FD_133751 | JGI IMG/M metagenome (GOLD analysis project Ga0181560, IMG submission 133751) | Coastal salt marsh microbial communities from the Groves Creek Marsh, Skidaway Island, Georgia - 011509CT metaG (megahit assembly) | ecosystem: Environmental > Aquatic > Marine > Intertidal... | reverse complement strand
GGTATCGGGCAGGCTTGGGCCGGGTTTGCCTACCATGGCAATGGCGTGGCGATGGGCAGTTTCACCGGCCAGTTGCTGGCCGGTCTGGTGTTGGGCCGGCCCAGTGCCGTGCCAAAGGCCATGCAGATCGTGCCCCCGCGGTTTGCCCTTGGGCGGTTGCGGCGGGTGTGGATGCCCTTTGTCTATGCCGGCGCTGCCTTGGCGGATCTGCGCTGATCAGCCTTGTGGCGTGATCCCTTGGCGGGCTTTTTCGCGGCGCAAGCCCAGGGCCTGTTCGCGCCAGATAATCAGCATACCGGCTAAGATGATCAGCGCCGCACCTGCCAGCATTTGCAGGGTGGGAATTTCCGAAAAGACGAAATAGCCAATGCCAATGGCCATCACCATCGAGGCATAATCAATGGGCGCCACCACGCTGGCTGCGGCATAGCGATAGGCCGAGGTTAGGAAAATCTGCCCCAAACCGCCCAGAATACCCGCCACCACCAGCAAACCCGCCTCTGTGGGGGCGGGCATAACCCAGCCAAACGGAATGGTCAGCAGCGACAGCAGCGTCGAGGTCAGCGAGAAATAGAAAACGATGGCCGAGGTCTGCTCGGTCTGGACCATTTTGCGCACATAAATCTGCGCCAAAGCCGCGCAAACCGCGCCCATAAGCACCAGCATGGCCCCAAAGGCGGCGGCGGTTTCGATCGTGTCGCCGGAAAACACCGTCAGGCGCGGGCCCAGCACAACTGCCACGCCCACAAGCCCCAAAAACACCGCAGCCAGCCGAAAGGCGCGCACCTCTTCGCCCAAGAACATGGCGGCAAAAACCACCGTCAGCAGCGGCGCGGCATAGCCAATGGCGGTGACCTCGGGCAGGGGCAGCAGGCCCAACCCGGCAAAGCCAAGCCCCATGGCGCTGGTGCCCACGAAGCCGCGCCAGAAATGGCCCATCGGGCTGGCCACGCGCAGCCCCGTAGACAGATCGCGCCGCAGCCACAGCCAGACCAAAATGACCGGAATGGCAAAAAACGAGCGGAAGAACACCGCTTGCCCCGGTGGAACATGATCGGCTGTTGCCTTGATCAGCGAGGCCATGGTGATGAACATGCTGACAGATGCCAGTTTAAACAAAATGCCCCGCAGCGGGTTCATGGCCTGTCTCCTGTCGCTTTGAGTGCATGCTTATCTGGGCGTGGGAAATCGTCAATGCCCCGGCTGGACCAAGGGCAGGCGCCCGGCATATAACAAGTGCTGAAATAGGGGGGCACACCATGGCAAACACACTCTACGACGCGCTTTTCCAACGCTATCAGGGCCAAGAGTCGGCCTTTATCACCTTGCCCGATGGCGCGGTGCTGTCGCATGGGGCGTTTGTGGGCATGGCGGCGCAGTTTGCCCATGTGTTGGGGCATCTGGGTTTGCAGCCCGGCGACAGGCTGGCGGTGCAAATCGCCAAATCGCCGCAGGCCTTGGCGGTCTATGCTGCCTGTGTGCAGGCGGGGGTTATTTTTCTGCCCCTCAATACCGCCTATACCGCGGCCGAAGTGGCCTATTTCGTGGAAAACAGCGGTGCCAAACTGCTGATTTGCGATAGTGCCAATGCCAGCACCCTTTTGCCCGTGGCGCAGGCCGCCGGTGCCCAGCTAGAGGTGCTAAATGGCAATGGCACGGGCAGTTTTGCCGATCTGGCCGCAGGCCAACCCAAGGAATTTGCCACCGTCCCCCGCCAACCCGATGATTTAGCGGCGTTTTTATATACGTCGGGCACCACTGGCCGGTCGAAGGGGGCAATGCTGACCCATGCCAACCTGCTATCCAACGCCGAGGTGCTGGCCGACAGCTGGCAGTTTTCGGACCAAGATGTGCTGCTGCATGCATTGCCCATCTTTCACACCCATGGGCTGTTTGTGGCGACAAATATTTGCCTTTTGTCCGGCGCGCAGATGCTTTTTTACCCCAGCTTCGATGTGCAGGCCATTTTGCGCGACATGCCCCGCGCCACCACCATGATGGGCGTGCCCACCTTTTATACCCGCCTGTTAGACCAGCCCGAATTCACCGCGCAGCTGGCATCGGGGATGCGGTTGTTCATTTCCGGCTCGGCACCGCTGCTGGCCGAAACCCATGTGCAGTTCGAACAGCGCACCGGCCACCGTATCTTGGAACGCTACGGCATGACCGAAACCAATATGAACACCTCGAACCCCTATACCGGCGAGCGGCGGGCAGGCACCGTTGGGTTTCCGTTGCCCGGGGTCGAGCTGAAGATCACCAGCCCCGATACCGGCGATACCCTGCCACAGGGCCAGATCGGCCAGATCGAGGTGCGTGGACCCAATGTGTTCAAGGGCTATTGGCAGATGCCCGAAAAAACCCGCGAAGAGCTGCGCGAAAACGGGTTTTTCATTACCGGCGATCTGGGGATGATCGATGCCGATGGCTATGTGCATATCGTGGGCCGGGGCAAAGACCTGATCATTTCGGGCGGCTACAATATTTACCCCAAAGAGATCGAAGACCTGCTAGACGAACAGCCCGGCGTATTGGAAAGCGCGGTTATCGGTGTGCCACACCCCGATTTTGGGGAAACCCCCGTGGGCGTGCTGGCCCGGCAAAAAGGGGCCACCCCGGACGAGGCGGCCATTTTACAGGCGCTTTCAACCCAATTGGCGCGGTTCAAACACCCCCGGCGTTTGGTGGTGGTCGATGAATTGCCGCGCAATACCATGGGTAAGGTGCAAAAAAACATTTTGCGCGATACCTATAAAAACTTATTTGCCTAGCGCCCCGTTTCGGGGTGGGCCAACCATAAGGGGCGCGCTGATGCAGCCTGACATACCCCTAACCCGCGATCTGGTGTTGGTGGGCGGTGGCCATACCCATGCACTGGTATTGCGGATGTGGGCCATGCGCCCGCTGCCCGGTGTGCGGCTGACGGTGATCAACCCGGGGCCCACAGCGCCCTATTCGGGGATGTTGCCGGGCCATATCGCGGGCCATTACAGCCGCGATCAGTTGGATATTGATCTGGTGCAATTGGCCCGCGCTGCCGGGGCGCGGCTGATATTGGGCCGGGCCTGCGGCCTTGATCGGGGGGCAAAGCAGGTGCTGCTGCAGGGCCAGCCGCCGGTGGGGTATGACGTGGCCTCGATCGATATTGGGATCACCGCCGAAATGCCGCAAATGCCCGGGTTTCAGCAGCACGCCGTGCCCGTCAAGCCGCTGGATCGCTATGCCGAGGCGTGGCAGCTGTTTCTGGCCGATGTGGCAGCAGGCCGCCGCCCCCCCAGCGTGGCGGTGATTGGCGGTGGTATTGCGGGGGCCGAATTGGCCATGGCCATGGCCCATGCGCTGCGCGGCCTTGGGGCAGACCCGCACATTACCGTTTTCGAACGTGGGCAGGCATTGGCCGGTGTTCCGCGCCGCACCAGCCGCCACCTACAGATGGAAATGGCTGCGCAAGGCGTGCAGCTTCGGGTGGGCAGCGGTGTGGCGCAGGTGGTGGCCGGCGCGGTGCAGTTGCCAGATGGCAGCCAGCATAGCGCCGGGTTCATTCTAGGGGCTGCGGGGGCGGTGCCGCACCCTTGGGTGGCCAGCACCGACCTGCCGCAAACTGATGGGTTTATCAGCGTGGATACCCATTTGCAGGTTGTGGGCGACCCCAGCGTTTTTGCCGTGGGCGATTGCGCCAGCATTCAGGGCCACCCACGGCCAAAGGCGGGGGTTTTCGCCGTGCGCGCCGCACCGTTTTTGTTTCAGAACCTGCGCGCCGCCTTGGGCGCCGGGCGCATGCGCCGCTTTGTGCCGCAACGTGATTATCTGAAACTGGTGTCGCTGGGCGGCAAACGTGCCTTGGCCGAAAAGCTGGGCGTGGCGCTAAAGGGGCGGTGGCTGTGGGCGTGGAAAAACCGCATCGACACGCGGTTCATGGCGCAGCTGTCTGATATGCCGGCCATGGCCCACGCGGCCGCACCGGCAGATATGGCGCAAGGCGTGGCAGAGATGCTGCAAGAAAAGCCGCTGTGCGGGGGCTGCGGGGCCAAGGTGGGCCATGGCGTGCTGGGGCAGGCGCTGGCCGGGCTGCACCAGCCGCCCCGTGCCGATGTTCTGGCAGGCCCCGGCGATGATGCGGCGGTGCTGCGTGTGGGCGGCGAAACCCAAGTGTTGACCACCGACCATTTGCGCGCTTTTGTCCATGATCCGCGGCAAATGGCCCAAATTACCGCCGTGCACGCGCTGGGCGATATATGGGCGATGGGGGCGCGCCCGCAGGCCGTGCTGGCGCAGATCGTGCTGCCGCGCATGGCCCCCGCGCTACAGGCCCGCAGCCTGACCGAGATCATGCAAGCCGCCGGTGCCATTTTTGCCGGCGAAGGCGCGCAGATCGTGGGGGGGCACACCACCATGGGCGCCGAGCTGACGATAGGTTTTTCCATCACCGGCTTGATGCCACAGGGCCAGCCTGCCCTTACCATCGCGGGCGCGCAGGCGGGCGATATGCTGCTGCTGACCCGGCCCATTGGCACCGGCACGATTTTGGCAGCCCATATGCAAGGGGCGGCGCCCGGCCGCGATGTGGCCCAGATGCTGGCCGAAATGGCCCAGCCGCAGGGCCAAGCCGCCGCGCTGCTGCGCCCGGTGGCCCATGCCATGACCGATGTAACGGGCTTTGGCCTTGCTGGCCATTTGGGGCAAATCTGCCGCGCCTCGGGGGTATCGGCGCAGCTGCGTTTGGGGCAGATCCCGTTTTACCACGGCGCGGTTGCGCTGGCGGTTGCGGGGCATCATTCGGCCCTAATGCAGGCAAATATGGCTGCCATGCCGGTGTTTGGCCCCGATGGCCCGCACACCCGCCTGCTCTATGACCCGCAAACCGCAGGTGGGTTATTGGCGGCAGTGCCCCAGCCGCATGCCGATAGGGTTTTGGCCGCCCTGCAACAGGCGGGCATTGGGGCGGCGATTATTGGCCAGCTATCTGCCGGGCCAGTCTCTATTTCCCTGCAATAGAGACGATCTGCAGCGCTGCGGCCTGCAAGCTGCTGGGCTGCATATTGGGCAAGCGCACCTGGCCCATAGGCTGCGCCCGGCTGGCGGCTTTTTTGCCATAGCGCGGGTCGTAATGCTGGGCGATCAGCTGTTCGGCAAGCGGCACAAACTGGCCGGTTTGGGCCATATTCTGCCATGCCTCTACCTGTTCGGCACAGTGATAGGGGCGCAGCGCCTGCAGGGTGTGCGCCAGCCGCTGTGCGTCTGCGGTAATCTGCGCATAGGTCTGCGCCAAATACCGCGCCCGGCTGGGCAGATCGGCCTGCAGCACAAGGCGCTGGGCCCCTTGCATGGCCTGCCACACCATGGGCGGCAGCAGCAAATCGCCCACCTTGTAGCTTTCCGCCTCGATATATAGCGGGCGGTCGGGGGCGCATGTGGCCAGCGCCATGGCGATGCGCGATTCAAACATTTTCTGCGCCGGTTGCTGGCCCATACCGCCAAAGACCGAACCACGATGATTGGCCATCCCTTCAAGATCCAGCATTTGTGCCCCGATCTGTGCCAGATGCGCCAGAATTTCGGTTTTCGCGGTGCCGGTACCGCCATCGATCAGCACAATGGGCTGGGTGACAGGCTGATGATAAAGCGCCTGCACAACCAAGCGGCGATAGGCCTTATAACCGCCCCTGACAACATCGGCACGCCAGCCAATTTGCTGCAAAATCGAGGTAAAGGCGCCAGAACGCTGGCCGCCGCGCCAACAATAGACCAAGGGCCGCCAGCCCCCCGGCATGGGCGCCAATGGCCCCTCTAGGTGCTGGGCGGCGTTGCGCGCCACCATCGCGGCGCCGGTTTTGCGCGCTTTGAACGGGTCTTCTTGTTTGTAGATGGTGCCAACGATGGCGCGTTCTGCATTGCTAAGGGCGGGCAGGTTCATGGCGCCCGGCACGTGATCTTCGGCATATTCCGCGGGCGAGCGCACGTCGATGATGGTGTCAAAGGGCAGCCCGGCCAGCATGCGCAGTGATGTCAGGTCTTGGGGCAAGGCGCTCTCCTACGGGTGGGGGTGTATTGCCACAGCTGCCCAGCGCCGCCAAGGGGGGCTGGAAAGGCTTGGCAATTGGTGGGTTTTTGCCTATCCGGGCGGCATGCGTAAACAGGCAAAACAATGCAAGACGTAATCCCCGCATGGGTGAATGGGGTGCTGCAGCCAGTGGAAAAGCTGGCGGTGCATCAGCGCGCGCTGCGCCACCGCGCGGTATCGGTTTTTGTTGTGGCGGGGGGGCGGTTGCTGGTGCAAAGGCGGGCGCTTGGCAAATATCATACGCCCGGCCTGTGGGCCAACACCTGTTGCACGCACCCCCATTGGGCCGAGGATGACATGGCATGCGCCCAACGCCGCCTGCACCAAGAGTTGGGCATTACCGGCCTTACCCTACAACCGCGCGGCACGGTGGAATACAGCGCCGATGTAGGCAATGGCCTGCACGAACACGAGGTTGTGGCGCTGTTTTTGGGGCAGGCCAGCCCTGATTTGGTGCTTGCGCCCAACCCCCAAGAGGTGATGCAAACCCGCTGGTTGGATATGTCTGAACTGATGGCAGAGCTGTCGGAAACGCCCGATATCTATACGCCGTGGATGCGTATCTATATGGCAGAACATGCAGAGCGGATTTTTGGCAAAAACGGAGCGGCAGATGACCGAGGCGGAAACCTATAAAGCAAAGATGCAGGCGGTGCAGCAGGCGCATCGTGAAAAACAGCAGGAATTGCGCGACCCTGAAAAGGGGCTGGTGCTGGTGCATACCGGCAATGGCAAGGGCAAATCCTCGTCCGCATTTGGCGTGGCCATTCGCGCGCTGGGCTGGGGCCAGCGCGTGGGCGTTGTGCAGTTTATCAAGGGCAAGTGGAAAACCGGCGAAAAGCAGTTTTTCGATCAGCTGGGCCAAGTGGATTGGCACATGATGGGCGAGGGGTTTACCTGGGATACCCAAGACAAAGAGCGTGATCGCCTTGCCGCCGAGGCCGCATTGGCCAAAGGCGCCGCCATGATGGCATCGGGCGATTACGACCTGATCATTATGGACGAGATCAACATTTCCCTGCGCTACGCCCAAATCACCCCTGCCGCAGTGATCGCCGCGCTAGAGGCCCGCGCGCCCAAAACTGGCGTGATCCTGACAGGGCGCGATGCGCCGATAGAGATCTGCGATTATGCCGATCTGGTCTCGGTGATCGAAGAGGTAAAACACCCCTACAAAGCCGGCATAAAAGCCCAGCGCGGGGTTGATTTTTAAGGCCAAAGCCATGGCACAACAAAAAACACCCCGCTGTTGCTGGCGGGGTGTTTTTGTTTTTGGGGCATTTACGCTTAGCTGCGCACCAGTTTTTCGTAATCTTCTGCAATTTCGCGCGTCAGGGCGCCCACTTCGAAGGTGTAATCGCCAATCTGGCCCACGGGCGTTACCTCGGCGGCGGTGCCTGTCAGCCAGCATTGCTGGAAATCGGCCAGTTCGTCGGGCAGGATATGGCGTTCATGCACGGTGATGCCTTTGGCCTGCAGCATGCCAATCACGGTTTGGCGGGTGATGCCGTTCAGAATGGAATCTGGGATGGGGGTGTGCACCTCGCCATCTTTCACGAAAAACACGTTGGCGCCGGTGGCTTCGGCAACGTAACCGCGGTAATCCATGAACAACGCGTCAGAGCAGCCTTTTGCCTCGGCCGCGTGTTTGGACATGGTGCAGATCATGTAAAGGCCAGCAGCCTTGGCGGCGGTGGGGATGGTTTCGGGCGAGGGGCGTTTCCATTTCGCGATGTCCAGCTTGGCGCCTTTCATCTTGGCGTCGCCATAATAGGCACCCCATTCCCACCCAGCCACGGCCAAGCGCACGGGGTTGCGGCTGGAGGATACGCCCATATCTTCGCCAGCACCCCGCCACGCGACTGCGCGCACATAGGCATCTGTCCAGCCATTGGCCTTAAGCATGGCGTATTTTGCCTCTTCGATCTGCTCGACCGTGTAGGGAATGGGCATATCCAGCAATTCGCCAGATTTCAGCAGGCGCTGCGAATGTTCGCGCGACTTGAAGATTGTGCCGTTATAGCAGCGCTCGCCCTCGAATACCGAGCTGGCATAATGCAGCGCGTGGCTAAGAATATGGACATTGGCATCGCGCCATTCCACCAGCTTGCCATCCATCCAGATCTTGCCATCGCGGTCGTCATACCCAGCCATTTGCGCCTCCATCAGCCAGCTCTTTGCATAAGTTGCGCATTTTAAGACCGCTTCGGTCATAATATTGCGCAGAAACTGCGATTCGCTACCAGTTCATACTTGGAATGTCAACAAGGCTGACATAAACTGCCCCACAGCTTGGCAATCACAAAGGACATCCCATGTCTGACCCAGCCTTCGGGGAAAACCTGCTGTTTTTGACAGACGAACAGCTGCGCCAAGGGATCGAGGCGATGTTTTTTGCCTATCGTGGGTTCACCGCCGATCCCGATCGTATCTTGGCCGATATGGAATATGGCCGGGCCCATCACCGGGCCGTGCATTTCATCAACCGTGCGCCGGGCACCACGGTCAATAACCTGCTGGCCATTTTGGGGGTGACGAAACAATCGTTGAACCGGGTGTTGCGCACCTTGATCGAGGATGGCTTGGTTGAAAGCCGCGTGGGCACTGCGGACAAACGCGAGCGGCATTTGTTTTTAACCGATGATGGCCGTGCACTGGAACAGCGCTTATCCGACGCTCAACGCGCCCGCATGCGCGCCGCCTATCGTGCCGCGGGGCCGCAGGCCGTGGCGGGCTTTCGGCAGGTTCTCGAGGCAATGATGGACGCAGATATGCGCCGCCGCTATCTTGCCCTAAAGGAGAGCGGAGCGTGAGCGATATCGATGCCCATTTGCTAATCGTGGATGACGACCAGCGTATTCGCGCCTTGTTGGCCCAATTTCTGCTGCGCAACGGTTTTTTGGTTTCTACTGCCCGCGATGCCGCCCATGCCCGGCGCTTGCTGGCGGGCTTGGAATTTGACCTGATCGTTTTGGATGTCATGATGCCCGGCGAAGACGGTATCAGCTTGGCCCGGGCCATTCGTGACATGATGAAAACCCCCATCATGCTGCTGACCGCCAAAGGCGAAACCGAAGATCGGATCAAAGGTTTGGAAGCCGGGGCAGATGACTATCTGGCAAAACCCTTCGAACCACGCGAATTGCTTTTGCGTATCAACGCTATTTTGCGCCGCATGCCCGAGGTGGCCGAAACCGCGATGACGCCCAAAGTGCTGCATCTGGGGCACATTCGCTACGATATCGAACGGGGTGAAATGTGGCAGGGGGACCAACCCGTGCGCCTGACAGCCACCGAGGCGCAGTTGATGCGCATTTTTGCCACGACGCCGGGCCATCCCATCAGCCGCCAAAAGCTGGTCGAAGATCTGGGCCGTGGCGGTGCCGCCCAAGGTGGGCAGGCCCAAGAGCGTGCCGTTGATGTGCAAATCACCCGCTTGCGCCGCAAAATAGAGACAGACCCAAAACAGCCCCGTTATTTACAAACCGTGCGTGGCGCCGGCTATATGCTGGCCACAGATTAGCCGGGCATGGCCCGCCCCCGCTGCGACGCCCAGATTAGAGACTGATATGAGCACACGCAAACCCACTGCCCTGTTTACCCATTCAGAATGTTTGGGCCACCAAACCCCCGCAGGCCACCCCGAACAGGTGGCGCGGCTGCACGCCATTGAAACCGCCTTGGCCGACAGGCCGGGTTTGCTGCGCTTGGATGCGCCATCATGCAGTGACGAGGATATTTTGCTGTGCCACCCGCGCAGCCATTTACAGCATATTCTGTCCAGCGCCCCGGCGCAGGGTTTGGTGATGCTTGACGAAGATACGCATATGTCGCCCGGCTCTGTGCTGGCGGCGCGGCGCGCTGTGGGCGGGGCTTTGGCCGCGGTGGATACTGTGCTGTCTGGGCAGGCGCATAATGCGTTTGTGGCAACCCGCCCCCCGGGCCACCATGCCGAACGCAGCCGCCAGATGGGGTTTTGCCTGTTTGGCAATGTGGCGCTGGCCGCGCAACATGCCTTGCAACGCCACGGGCTGGGGCGTGTGGCGATCGTAGATTTTGACGTGCACCATGGGAACGGCACCCAAGACCTGCTTTGGGACGAACAGAATGTGCTGTTTTTTTCCAGCCATCAAATGCCGCTGTGGCCCGGCAGTGGCCGCGCAGATGAAACCGGCGCCCATGGGCAGGTGGTAAACCTGCCCTTGGCCCCGGGCAGCGACGGCAAGGCCATGCGCGCGCTTTACCAGGCCAGCGTATTCCCCCAGATCGATGCGTTCCGCCCAGATTTGGTGCTGATTTCCGCAGGCTTTGATGCCCACAGCGCCGACCCGCTGGCACAGCTGCACTGGCATGAAGATGATTTCGTCTGGCTTACGCAAAACCTGTGCGCCTTGGCTGCAAAACATTGCGCGGGGCGGGTGGTATCGGTACTGGAAGGCGGTTACGATCTGGGGGCATTGGCGGCATCGGTTGCTGCCCATGTCACCGCATTACAGGAGGCACCCGCATGAGCGATAAACCCGTGGCCGAGATGAGCTTTGAAGAGGCCATGCGCGCCCTAGAAGATGTTGTGGGCAAGCTGGAACGGGGCGATGTGCCGCTAGAGCAGTCTATCGCCCTGTACGAACGCGGCGCCCAGTTGAAAAAGCGCTGCGAGGCCAAGCTGAAAGAAGCCGAAGAAAAAGTGGCCGCCATCACGCTGGATGGCCAAGGCAACCCCGCGGTCCTGACCCCGGTCGAAGGGCTGTAGCCCATGCTGCAGGCGCGTATGGCCGAGGTTGCCGCGCTGGTGCAAGCCCGGCTTGACCGCGAGATTGGCCAATATGATGGCGTTATTGCCGATGCCATGGCCTATGCCAGCCGTGGCGGCAAACGCTTGCGCGCGCTGCTGGTGGTCGAATCGGCCCGCCTGCACGCTGTGCCCCAACATCAGGCCGAATGGCCCGCCGCCGCCATCGAGGCGCTGCATGCCTATTCGCTGGTGCATGATGATCTGCCTTGCATGGATGATGACAGCACCCGCCGCGGCCAGCCCACGGTGCATATCAAATGGGATCAGGCCACGGCTGTCTTGGCGGGCGATGCGCTGCAAACGCTGGCCTTTGAAATGCTGGGCAGCCCGGCCTGCCACCCCATGGGCGATGTGCGCGCTGATTTGTGCCTATCCTTGGCACGGGCGGCGGGCGCGGGTGGCATGGTGCGTGGGCAAATGCTGGATATTGCGGCGGAAACAGCGGCGCAACCGCTGGATTTGGCGCAAATCACCGAATTGCAGGCTGGTAAAACAGGCGCCTTGATCACTTGGTCAGCCACGGTTGGCGCGCGTATGGCTGGCGCCGATTTGGCCCCCTTGGCGCGCTATGGCGATGCGCTGGGGCTGGCCTTTCAGGTTTGGGATGATGTGCTGGATGTCACGGGCGACGCCGCCAAAACCGGCAAGGCAGTGGGAAAAGACGCCCAAGCTGGCAAAGCCACGTTTGTGTCGCTTTTGGGGTTAGAGGCCGCCCAAACCCAAGCGCGCACTTTGGTTGACCATGCCTGCGACGCGCTATCTGGCTATGGCGATGGCGCCGATTGCTTGCGTCAGGCTGCCCGCTTCGTTATTGCCCGCGACAGCTGACACCCCCGGAGGGGCCTTGATGAGTGACAGACCCGTAACACCGCTGCTTGATACTGTGCATGTGCCTGCCGATATGAAGCGGCTATCAGATGCGCAGCTGCGCCAGCTGGCCGACGAACTGCGCGCAGAAACCATCAGCGCCGTGTCGGAAACTGGCGGGCATCTGGGCGCGGGCCTGGGGGTGGTCGAGCTGACCGTTGCATTGCACGCGGTGTTTGACACGCCCAAAGACAAGCTGGTTTGGGATGTCTCGCACCAGTCTTACCCACACAAGATACTAACTGGCCGCCGCGACCGTATTCGCACGCTGCGCCAAAAAGATGGGCTGTCGGGTTTTACCAAACGCAGCGAATCGCCCTTTGACCCCTTTGGCGCGGCCCATAGTTCAACCTCGATCTCGGCGGCTTTGGGCTTTGCCGTGGCGCGCGATTTGGGCGGTACCATCGAAAGCGGGCTGGGCGATGCCATTGCCGTGATTGGCGATGGCTCGATGAGCGCGGGCATGGCATTCGAGGCAATGAACAACGCAGGCCACCTGAAAAAGCGCCTGTTCGTTATTTTGAATGACAACGAAATGAGCATCGCCCCCCCGGTGGGTGCGTTGTCGTCTTACCTAAGCCGTCTTTATGCCGGCGAGCCGTTCCAAGAATTTCGTGCGGCCGCAAAAGGTGCGGTCAGTCTGCTGCCCGAACCCTTTCGCGAAGGGGCCAAGCGCGCCAAAGACATGCTGAAAGGCATGGCCGTTGGCGGCACCTTGTTCGAGGCGCTGGGCTTTTCCTATGTTGGCCCCATCGATGGCCATGATCTGGACCAGCTGTTGCCGGTTTTGCGCACCGTCAAAGCGCGCGCCACTGGCCCCATGCTGATACATGTGCTGACCAAAAAGGGCAAAGGTTACGGCCCGGCCGAGCGCGCCGATGACAAGGGCCATGCCACCGCGCGGTTCGATGTGGTGACGGGCAAACAGCAAAAAGCACCCTCTAACGCGCCCTCTTATACATCGGTTTTTGGCCGCACTCTTACGGATTTGGCCGCGCGCGACCCGCGCATTTGTGCGGTAACCGCCGCTATGCCCAATGGCACTGGCCTGAACCTGATGGCCGAACGCTACCCAAGCCGGGTGTTCGACGTGGGTATTGCCGAGCAACATGGCGTCACCTTTGCCGGGGCTTTGGCCGCCGGTGGGATGCGCCCGTTTTGTGCGATGTATTCCACCTTTTTGCAGCGTGGCTACGACCAAGTGGTGCATGATGTAGCGCTGCAGGGCCTGCCCGTGCGTTTCGCCATCGACCGCGCCGGGCTGGTGGGTGCCGATGGCGCCACCCATGCGGGCAGTTTCGATATTGCCTACCTGGCCAATTTGCCCGGCATGGTGGTGATGGCCGCCGCAGACGAGGCGGAATTGATGCATATGGTGGCCACCGCTGCCGCCTATGATGCCGGGCCCATTGCCTTTCGCTATCCGCGGGGCGAGGGCGAGGGCGTGCAAATGCCAGATGCGCCCGCCCTGTTGGAAATTGGCAAGGGCCGTGTGCTGCGCCAAGGCAAGCAGGTGGCGATTTTGTCTTTCGGCACGCGGTTGGGCGAAACCCTGAAAGCCGCCGAAGCGTTAGAGGCGCGGGGCATTTCCCCCACCGTCGCTGACGCCCGTTTTGCCAAGCCGCTAGATCATGCGTTGATCTTGCAATTGGCGGCCAATCACGAAGCGCTGATCACGATCGAAGAGGGCGCCGTGGGCGGCTTTGGCAGCCATGTGGCGCAGTTTCTGGCCAATGAAGGCGTGTTTGACGGTGGTTTGAAATTCCGCTCGATGGTGCTGCCCGATACCTTTATCGACCATGCCAGCCCCGCCGATATGTACGAAAGCGCCGGGTTGAACGCCCCCCATATCGAGGCGCAGGTTCTGGAAGTATTGGGCGCGGCGGTGCTGGGGCGGCGCGCGTAACCTGCGTTATTCGCCCGCCGCCAACAGCGACGCCAGCCCCTGACAATAGGTTGGATAGGCCAGCGATACACCCAATTCTTGTTTGATGCGCGCGTTGCTGACGCGTTTGCTTTCGGCATAAAACGAACGCGCCATAGGCCCCAGATCGGCCTGATCAAAGGCAATCTCGGGTGGCATGGGCAGGCCCAGCAGCTGGGCTGCGTGGCCAATCACGTCTTGGGGTGGGGCCGGGTCATCGTCGCAAAGGTTATACATGCGGCCGGGGTTCGGATGCGCCATCGAGGCGCGCAAAACCCGCACGATGTCATCACGATGAATGCGCGAAAACACTTGCCCGGGTTTGACAATGCGCTGGGCGGTGCCTGCGCGCAGCTTGGCAAAGGGCCCGCGCCCGGGGCCGTAAATGCCCGCCAGCCGGAAAATATGCAGCGGCAGCGCGGTTAGGGCCTGCCATTCCGCCTCGGCTAAAACGCGGGCTTGGCCGCGGGCGGTGCTGGGTGTTAGGGGGGTGTCTTCATCCACCCATGCGCCTTGGTGATCGCCATAAACCCCAGTGGTAGACAGATAGCCTGCCCAGCGCAGCCGCGGGGCAGCTGTGGCAATAGTGGGCCCAAAAGCTGCCAAAACCGGGTCGCCCTGCGGGCCGGGCGCTGCCGAGGCCAATAGATGGCTGGCCTGCCCCATTGCGGCACGAATCGCCCCTTCATCGGACCAAAGCAGGGGTGTAACGCCGGTATTGGCCAGTGCATCAGCGCGGCTGGCATCGCGGGTGGTGCCAAAAACCTGCCAGCCATCGGCCAGCAACGCCTGCCCCAATGCCTGCGCAACATAGCCATGACCAAAGGAAATCAATGTTTTGTCCATGGCCCATAGATGCGTGGCAGTGCATTCTTTGGCAAGTGTTACAAAAAATAGTTTTCGAATTCATGTTTGTAACATATACTCCCCCCAGCGACAGGAGGAGCACGCATGTATTCCCAAGGATTGATCGGTGCTGATGGCACCACCACCGAAACGCCCGCGTTCTTGCAAGCGTTCCAAGCCCGTGTGGATGCGGAAGAAAAGATCGAGCCAAACGACCCGATGCCCGAGGGATATCGCCGCACCTTGGTGCGCCAAATTGGCCAGCACGCGCATTCTGAAATCGTGGGAATGCTGCCCGAAGGCAATTGGATTACCCGCGCGCCCAGCCTGAAACGCAAAGCCGCCCTGTTGGCCAAGGTGCAAGACGAAGGTGGGCACGGCCTGTATTTGTATTCGGCCGCCGAAACGCTGGGCGTCAGCCGCGAACAGATGACCGAAGAACTGTTGTCGGGCAAAGCCAAATATTCCTCGATCTTCAACTACCCCACATTAAGCTGGGCCGATATCGGCATCATTGGCTGGTTGGTGGATGGCGCTGCAATTATGAACCAAATCCCGCTTTGCAGGTGTTCCTATGGCCCCTATGCGCGCGCCATGATCCGCGTGTGCAAAGAGGAATCGTTCCACCAGCGGCAGGGCTATGAAATTGTGATGACCTTGGCCCAAGGCACGCCCGCGCAAAAAGCCATGGCCCAAGATGCGCTGAACCGCTGGTGGTGGCCGGCGCTGATGATGTTTGGCCCCCATGATGCCGATAGCCAGCATTCCGACCAATCCATGGCATGGAAGATCAAGCGCTTTACCAATGACGAGCTGCGACAGAAATTCATCGATGCCACGGTGCCGCAGGCCGAATATCTGGGCCTAACCCTGCCAGATCCGGCACTGCGCTGGAACGAGGACAAGGGCGGCTATGACCATGGGCCCATCGACTGGGACGAGTTTTGGGCCGTGGTCAAAGGCAATGGCCCTATGGCGCGCGACCGTATCAAGGCGCGCCGCAAAGCCTGGGACGAGGGCGCCTGGGTGCGCGAGGCCGCCTTGGCCCATGCCGAAAAACGCCGCGCGCGGAAAATGGCCGCAGAATAACCCATGCTGGCGCCCTGTGGTGCCGGTGGGATGTGAGTATTTGCAGCAAGATGAAGGAAAGCGCCATGACACAGGCCACCAGCGGGGCCATGCCCCTGTGGGAAGTATTCATTCGCCCGCGCAACGGGCTGTCGCATAAACATGCCGGTTCGTTACATGCCGCAGACGAGGTGATGGCGCTGCAGGCGGCGCGCGATGTGTATACGCGCCGCGGCGAGGGCAACTCGATCTGGGTGGTGCGCTCGGCTGATATTGTGGCCAGCGACCCGGTGCAGGCGGGCGAGAATTTTGAACCGACCGCCGATAAGATTTATCGCCACCCGACCTTTTACGAGATACCCGAAGATGTGGGGCATATGTGATGGCGGTTTTTGAGGCTATTTTAGAGCTGGCGGATGACCATCTGGTATTGGGTCATAGGATCAGCGAATGGTGCGGGCATGCACCCATGCTGGAGGAAGATCTGGCCATGCCGAATATGGCGCTGGACCTGATTGGCACGGCGCGCACGCTTTATGCCCATGCAGGCGCGCTGGAGGGGCAAGGCCGGGGCGAGGACGAGCTGGCCTATTTGCGGGGCGAGCGTGAGTATCGCAACTGCTTGTTGGTGGAACGGCCCAACGAAGATTTTGCCCATACGATGCTGCGCAGCCTGTATTTTGCCGCCTTTATGCGGCCCTATTGGCTGGCTGTTTTGGCGCAAAGCGTTGATGAGGTGTTGCGCGGTGTGGCAGGCAAGGCAGAAAAGGAAATGGCCTACCACATTCGTCACGCGGGTGAATGGGTGGTGCGGCTGGGTGATGGCACCGAGGAAAGTGCGGCGCGTATGCTGGCTGCGGTCGAGGCGCTGCATCTATATACCGAGGAGCTGTTTGAAAGCTCGGCCGTGGCGGCCGTGGCCGAGGCTGATGGGGTTTTGCCCCCACGTGCGCAGATGCGCGCCCCTTGGCAGGCGGTGATTGCCGAGGTTTTTGAACAGGCGCTTTTGGCTGTGCCGCAGGGTGGCCCGGTGCTGCGGGGCGGCAGGCAGGGGCTGCATGGCGAGGGGCTGGGCCATATGCTGGCAGAAATGCAGGTGCTGCACCGGGCGCATCCGGGGGCGCGCTGGTAATGGCCGTTCTTGCGCTGCAGGAGGCCCGCGCATGGGCGGCTGCCGCTGCTGTGCCCGACCCCGAAGTGCCCTGTGTGACAGTGGCGGATCTGGGGATTTTGCGCTGGGTGCGCCTGCAGGATGGGGTGGCGGTGGCGGGTGTATCGCCCACCTATTCGGGCTGTCCTGCGGTGCTGGCCATCGAGCTGGCCATTGACGCTGCGCTGCGCGAGGCAGGGTTCGAGCCGCGGATCGAACGGCTGTTATCGCCGCCGTGGACCACGGATTGGATCACCCAAGAGGGCCGGGAAAAACTGCGTGCTTATGGCATAGCGCCGCCCGTGGCGGGGGGGGGCAAGGCCAGCCTGTTTCAGGTGGCCGAGGTGGCCTGCCCGCGCTGTGGCAGTGGCGACACCGAACGCCTAAGCGAATTTGGCTCGACCGCATGCAAGGCGCAGTATCGCTGCTGTGCATGCCGCGAGCCTTTTGATTATTTTAAATGTATCTGAGGGGGCTTTATGTTTCACCAGCTGAAAATCCGCGAGGTACGGCCTGAAACCGCCCATGCGGTGGCCGTCACATTCGAGGCGGATCGCACCGATTTTGCCTGGCAGCCGGGCCAATATTTGACCCTGCGCGCCATGGTTGCGGGGCAGGACATGCGCCGCTCGTATTCGATTGCCAGTTTGCCGGGGCAGCCGGTTTCGGTGGGGATCAAGCACGTGCCGGGGGGTGCGTTTTCTGGTTGGGCGCAGGGGCTGAAGGCGGGCGATGTGGTGCAGGTGATGCCGCCCGAGGGCCGCTTTACGCTGGGCGATGAAACCAACATTGTGTTGGTTGCCGCCGGGTCTGGCATTACGCCCATGGTCTCGATTGCTGCTGCGGCCTTGGCCCGGGGTGGGCGGGTGTGCCTGATTTTTGGCAATCGGAGCCATGACAGCATTATGTTCCGGCAAGTGTTGGATGATTTGAAAGACCAATATTTGGATCGCCTGACATTGGTTCATATCCTCAGCCGGGAACCCCAAGATGTGGCGCTGTTGAACGGGCGCATTACGGGTGACAAGATTGCGGCGCTGGCGGCAGCGGGCGCGGTAGATCTGGCAGGGGCCGATGGTATTTTCCTGTGCGGGCCGGGTGACATGATCGATGATGTGTGCAGCACGTTGGGCCGATTGGGGATAGACCCGGGCTTGGTGCATTTCGAGCGGTTTTTCCAGCCCGGCGATGCGCCACGTGCCCCCCGTTCGGCGGCAGCAGAGGCGGCGGCCGAGAAGGGTGCCGCAATCGAGGTGGTGCTAGATGGTGCGCGGCGCCAATTTGTGATGCAGGCGGGTGATGATACGGTGCTGGATGCCGCCGCCCGTCATGGGCTAGAGCTGCCTTATTCCTGCAAGGGTGGCATGTGTTGCACCTGCCGTTGCAAGGTGGCCGAAGGGCAGGCCGAGATGGCGGTGAATTATTCGCTGGAAGCATGGGAATTGCAGGCAGGCTTTGTGCTGGCCTGCCAGGCCCGGCCCACCACAGACAAGCTGGTGTTGGATTTTGATGCCAGCTAGCGGTTAGGCGCTGCCCCGTGCACCCTGTGGCAGCGGCGTGCGGCCATGGGGGGTAAGCTGCCACACTTGGCCGTCTTCAAACACAGCCGCGCTGATGGGGCGGCCATAGCCTGCGCCACTGTCTAGGTTGATTCGGTTGCCATAATGGGTGGCGTGATCTACCGGGGTGTGGCCATGCACAACCAAGGCGCCGTGGTCGCGCGGGTCGGTGTGAAACACCTCGCGGATCCATAGCATATCGGTTTCGGTTTGCTGGGCCAGCGGCACGCCGGGGCGAATGCCGGCATGCACGAAAAACAGCCCCTCGACGTGATGGCACAGCTGCAGGCTGCGCAAAAAGGCCGCGTGATGTGGCGGCACCTTGGCCAGAATTTCGCCGCCCAGTTCGTACAGACGCCGACCCTCGATTTCGGTGATACCATAGGCGGCCAGCGTATCGGCGCCCCCAATTTTGGGGCTAAACCAATGCATGCCCACCAGCATATAGGGGTCGTGCCGCGGGGGCGTTTCCAGATACCATTCAAACATGCGGTCGTGGTTGCCTTTTAGGCACACCCAGTTGCGCCCGGCTTGCAGCCCTTGTGCCAAGGTTTCCACCACGGCGCGGCTATCGGGGCCACGATCCACGTAATCGCCCAAAAACACGATGCGGGCGTTGGTGCCGCCATCTTTTTCGACCAGCGCCAAGACATCTTCCAGCATGGTGTTTTGGCCGTGAATATCGCCGATGGCATAGATTGGTTGCATCAAATCCCCGCAAATTTCTGGCCCACTATGGGCCGTTTGCCCGCGCCACAGGCTTAGCGGTTTGGGGGGGCGGTGAAAAGTGGGCAGTCAGGCCCTAGCTGGCCAAGGGCACCAGCGGGTCATCCAGCATGCGGTAATTTTGGGTGCTAACATCGCCAGACCAGCGCCACATGGCCAACACGCCCTGCCGCCCGGTGCGAAAGGCGTGGGGCAGCATGCTGGGGTGGTGGATCATATCGCCGGGCTTTTTCCATGTGGTGGTGTCGCCTGCTGTCCAATGGGCGCTGCCTGCCAGAATGGTATAGGTTTCATCGGCAGGGTGGTCGTGCAGCCCGTAATAGGCATTGGCGGTTTGGTAAAACAGGCCCATGCGCAGGTTGAGCGCGGTAATGGGCGCGCTATCGCCCAGCAATTCGGCCACGGCAAAAATGGGCTGTGCAGGCCCGGTGCTGACAGGGTTTGTGCCCCATGGAATATGCGCAAACCCCTGCAGCAGTGCCTGCGCGGCGGGCAGGGGCGATTGCGCCAAAAGCGCGCACATTTCGGCATGAAACGGGCAGGACTGCCCAGGCGTGGCCAGCGCACTGGGCCCAAGGCTGGCCAGCAGCTGTGCGGTTTGGGTGGCTTCGGGCCGGTTTTCGCTGTGCAGCAAATCGGCCAGCGCGGTGATGGCGCCTATATGCGCGGTGTTGCCCATTTTGACCCCCCGTGAATATCTGGGCCAAAGGTGCGTGGCATTGGCCCTGCGGTCTTTTCACAGGCCGACATTGGCAGGTCGCAAAAGGCAAAGGGGCGCCCATGGGACGCCCCTTTTTGTGATCTGTGTTTGGCAGGTTAAGCCACGTCAAATTCCAGCGGCTTGATTTGCTGGAAAAGGCCGGTTGCGGCCAGCTCGTCTAGTACGGGCGTGGCGGGTGCGGCATCGAGATAGAGCAGCGCAATCGCCTCGCCGCCCGCTTTGGCGCGACCAAGGGTAAAGTTGGCAATGTTGACGCCATGTTTGCCCATGCTGCCGCCCAAGGCGCCGATAATGCCGGGCACGTCTTCGTTGGTGGTGTAAAGCATATGCGCCCCCACCTCGGCGTCGATATTGATGCCCTTGATCTGGATAAACCGGGGTTTGCCATCGGAAAAGCACGTGCCCGCAACCGAACGTTCGCGTTTGCCGGTGACAACCGTTACTTTCACATAGCCATCGAAGGCGCCGGATTTGTCTTGGTTGGTGGTGCTGATCTTGATGCCGCGTTCCTTGGCGATCACGGGGGCCGACACCATGTTTACGTCGGGGTTGGCGCGGCTCATGATACCGGCCACCACGGCGCAGTTCAGCGCGGCCAAATTCATTTCCGCGACAACACCATCATACAAAATGTTGATGGCTTTGATCGGCTCGTCCGTCATTTGGCCGATGAAACTGCCCAAATGGCCGGCCAGCTTTACCCAAGGGCCCATAACCTTGGCTTCTTCGGCTGTCATCGAGGGCATGTTCAGCGCGTTTTCCACAGCCCCCTCTAGCAGGTAGTTCGACATCTGCTCGGCCACTTGCAGCGCCACGTTTTCCTGCGCTTCGGTGGTGGCGGCGCCCAAATGCGGGGTGCACACCACGTTTGGCAGGTTAAACAGCAGGTTTTCGGTGGCGGGCTCTACGCTGAACACATCAAAGGCGGCCCCGGCCACATGGCCCGTTTTCAACATATCGGCCAGCGCGTCTTCGTCGACCAAACCACCGCGGGCACAGTTGATGATGCGCACGCCTTTCTTGGTTTTCTTCAGGTTCTCGCGGCTAAGAATGTTGCGGGTGCCATCGGTCAAAGGCACATGCAGCGTGATGAAATCGGCACGCGACAGCAGCTCGTCCAGCTCTACTTTCTCGACGCCCATTTTCTCGGCCTTGTCGTTGGACAAGAACGGATCATAAGCCACAACTTTCATGCGCAGCCCGCGGGCACGGTCGCAGACGATGCCACCGATATTGCCAGCCCCGATCACGCCCAGGGTTTTTGCCGTCAGCTCGACCCCCATGAATTTGGATTTTTCCCACTTGCCTGCATGTGTTGATGCGCTGGCTTCGGGGATTTGGCGCGCCACTGCAAACATCATGGCAATGGCATGTTCGGCGGTGGTGATCATGTTGCCAAAGGGCGTGTTCATCACGATCACCCCCTTTTTCGAGGCGGCCTCTTTATCGACATTATCCACCCCAATACCGGCGCGGCCGATCACCTTTAGATTGGTGGCTTTTTCCAGAATTTTCTCGGTGACCTTGGTGGCCGAGCGGATGGCAAGCCCATCATAATTGCCGATAATTTCGGCCAGTTTCTCTTTGTCTTTGCCCAGCTCGGGCATGAAATCTACGTCAATGCCGCGATCTTTGAAGATTTGCACGGCGGCATCCGACAGTTTGTCGGAAATCAGAACTTTGGGGGCCATGGTGTGTGGTCCTTCGCTAGGGCGCATGCGCTGCGCCGGGAAATGGAAAAGGGGAAAGGGGGGCGGGGCGGTTGGCGCCCCGGCCCGAAATCAGGCTTGGGCGTCCAGCTCGGCGGTAAAGGCGTATTCCAGCCAAGGCAGCAGCGCCGCGATATCGGCCTGCTCGACCGTGCCACCGCACCAAATGCGCAGCCCGGCAGGGGCATCGCGATAGGCGCCAATGTCAAAGGCCACGCCTTCTTTTTCCAGCCGCTTGGCCACGGCCTTGGCAAAGCTGGCCCCATCGGCAATGCGGCTGTCTGTGAATTTCAGGCAAACGCTGGTGTTGGACCGCGTTGCAGGATCTTCGGCCAGATTGGCAATCCATGGGCGTTCATCACAAAACGTCCAGATGGTTTGCGCATTGGCGGTGGCCCGTGCGATCAGCCCTTGCAGGCCACCCACGCTGCGCGCCCAATCCAGCGCCACCAGATAATCTTCTACCGCCAGCATCGAAGGGGTGTTGATGGTTTCACCCACAAAAATGCCTTCGATCAATTTGCCACCCTTTGTCAGGCGGAAAATTTTGGGCATGGGCCATGCGGGCGTGTAGCTTTCCAGCCGTTCCACGGCGCGCGGGCTTAGCACCAAAATGCCGTGCGCAGCTTCGCCGCCCAGCACCTTTTGCCAGCTAAAGGTTGTGGCATCCAGCTTGTCCCATGGCAGATCCATGGCAAAAGCGGCCGAGGTGGCATCGCAAATGGTCAGGCCTTCGCGGGTGGCTGGGATGGCATCGCCATTAGGAAGGCGCACACCGCTGGTGGTGCCGTTCCATGTGAATACCACGTCTTTGTTGAAATCGACTGTGGCGAAATCGACAATCTGGCCATAGTCGGCGGTTTTTACCGTGGCATCCAGCTTTAGCTGTTTGACAACATCGCTCACCCAGCCGGCACCAAAGGATTCCCAAGCCAGCATTTCCACGCCACGTGCGCCCAAAAGCGACCACATCGCCATTTCAACAGCGCCGGTATCCGATGCGGGAACGATGCCAATTTTGTAATCAGCCGGGATGCCCAGAATCTCGCGGGTTCCCTCGATTGCGGCTTTCAGCTTTTCCTTGCCAATGGCGGCACGGTGGCTGCGGCCCAAGGGGGCATCTGCCAGCAAATCAAGCGAAAAATTGGGGATTTTGGCACAGGGGCCAGAAGAAAAACGCGGGTTAGCCGGCCGCGTTGCCGGTACAGTCATAGCCATGTCAGCTATCCTTCCAGATAAGCGCCCCTCGTTGGGGAGGGGTGTCCCGCCTTGGCATCTACGGTGGTGGCGCGGCTTTCGCAAGCGCAGAAATGGTAAAATGGCGCCGCTTTGCCTATAATTTGCGACGCCAAAAAGCTACGATCGGAAACTTTTGCCGCCTCGGGCCCCGGTTTGCCCGGCTTGGGTGGGGGCTGTGGCGGGCTGGGCACTGGCATTGCGGTGGGGGCTGCGCTATGGCACGGGCCAAACCACGATGGCCAAAGGCACCTGCTTATGTTCACCTGCACCCTGATTGCGCGGCCCGGCGGGCTGGAAACCCCCTTGATCGATGCACTGCGTAACGCGTGGGGCGGCGGCGATGCGCTTTGGCTGGCGCCGGGCGAGGCGGCTGAATTTGCCCTGCCCAACATGCCAGAAAACCGCTGGCAGGTTTGGGACGATCTGCAGCAGCTGGGGGTTGATATGGTGGTGCAACCCGGCACAGGGCGGCGCAAAAAGATGCTGTTGGCAGATATGGACAGCACCATGATCGAACAGGAATGTATCGATGAGCTGGCCGATCAGGCCGGTGTGGGTGACCATGTCAAAGCCATCACCGCCCGCGCCATGAATGGCGAGCTGGATTTCAATGCCGCCCTAACAGAACGCGTGGCGCTGCTGCGCGGCCTGCCCGTGGGCGTGATCGACGAGGTGCTGCACAACCGCATTACCTATATGCCGGGCGGGGCGGTGCTGTTGGCCACGATGAAGGCCAGCGGCGCCCATGCTGCGCTGGTGTCTGGCGGCTTTACCGCCTTTACCGCACAAGTGGCGGCGCATTTGGGCTTTCATGAACACCGCGCAAATGTGCTGTTGACCGACGGCGCCACCCTAAGCGGGCAGGTCGCGTTGCCCATTTTGGGCCGCGAGGCCAAGGTCGAGGCGCTGCAAGACATCACCGCACGCTTGGGCCTTGCGCCCCAAGATGTGTTGGCCGTGGGCGATGGCGCCAATGATCTGGGCATGTTGGGGCTGGCGGGCACGGGCGTGGCCCTGCACGCCAAACCCGCGGTGGCTGCGCAATGCGATGTGCGCATCAACCACGGCGATTTAACCGCGCTGCTGTTTTTGCAAGGCTATGCGCAGGCCGAATTTGTGGCGCCCTAAGCGGGCTGCCCTATGTCAGCGCGGCTGCGGGCCGGATCATACCCGTTTCTAAACCATTCCAATTGCGGATAGGGGCGTTCATGCGCTTTAGCGTGGCGGGGTGGTTGGCCTCTAACACCCCAAGTTTTACCAAAATCGCCGCGATTGCGCATTCTGCACCGCGGGTGCCGCCATCGACCACCTTTAGCGCGACGCCCATTTTCAGCTGCGGGATGATGGCAATAAAAAACGCCTCGGCCCCGGTTTTCAGCGCCACGCGCCCGCCCATGGCGCGCATCAATTCGGTGCAGGCCCGCCCTTCGCCGGCCACCAGTTCGGGGTAGGTGGCCATGGCATCGCGCAACTGGGCGGCGGCATCGGCGCGCGCGCCGGTGCCGGGCTGGGCGGCGGCAAAAAACGCCATGGCGCGGGCCATGCCATGCAGGGTGGTGGCAAAATTGGGCGCCGAACACCCGTCAATCCCATAGCCGGGGCTGGCCTCGCCGGTGACCTCTTCGAAGGCGGCTTTGCAGGCCAGCTGCACGGGGTGATCGGGGGCCACATATTCGGGGTTGCCGCCCAGATGTTTGTTCAGGGTCAAAAAGCCAGAATGTTTGCCCGAGCAATTATTATGCATCTGGCAGGGCTTTTCGCCCGCGCGGATCAGCGCATCGCGGGCGGCCAGATCGCTTGGCTCTTGGGCGCCACAGCGAAAATCATCGTCGGTGCAGCCGATATGCTGCAGCCATGCCTGCACCCGGCTGGTGTGGATCGCCGCCCCATTATGCGAGGCGCAGGCCAGCGCCAGCTGTTCGGTTCCCAAGCCATAGGCGCGGGCAGCCCCGCTTTCCAGCAAGGGCAGGGCCTGCAACATTTTCGACGACGAGCGTGGCAGAACCACCGCCGCTGGGTCGCCCCATGCCTGCACGATCTGGCCAGTTTCGTCGCAAATCACGGCATGCCCGGTGTGCACGCTTTCCAAAAAAGGGCCGCGCCATACCTCGGCCAAGGGGACTGGGGTGGTCAATTTTGCTATCCTTTATGTGAGCTCTGGCGAAAAACTGCCCATGGCCCCTTTCGCCAGTGGCACGTTTCACGTTAGTGTAGCACTGTCGAGAAGAATAGAACCCCATATAGGCAAATCGCAAGATGCAGCGGGGTTCCTTGGTGATTGAGGCGAAGGACAGCTGGAGGCTGGGCATATGGTATTTCGACTTGCAACAGGGCTGGCCGTGGCCCTTGTGATGGTGGCAGGCCAAGGCGCATGGGCGCAACAGGTCAGCGAAAATCAGGTGGCTGCCAAAACCGACTGGGCGGTTTTTGAAGAACAAGATCCCAAAGAATGCTGGGCGGTGTCCGCGCCCAAAGAAACGGTAAACACCCGCGATGGCCGGGTTGTGCGTGTGCGCCGTGGGGAAATTTTGCTGATGGCGTTTTTCCGCCCTGCGGCTGGGGTAAAGGGGCAGCTGGGCTTTACCGGCGGCTATCCTTTTGCGGGCGGGTCGACCGTCACGCTGGATGTGGATGGCGCGCAATATGAATTGTTCACCGAAGGCGAATGGGCCTGGCCTGCCAGCGCAGCCGATGATGGCAAGATCATTGCCGCGATGAAGCGTGGCTCGAATGCCGTGCTTACCGCGCGCTCGGCCCGTGGAACCGTGACGAAAGACTCGTTTTCCTTGCTGGGCTTTACCGCAGCACTGGACGAGGCAGACAAGCGCTGCCAATAACAGCCCCGCCCGCGTGGCCCGGCAACAGGCGCCCCTTTTGGGCGCCTTTTTTGCCTGTGCTGCCAAAGCCCGGTTGGAATTTGTCCAAAAAGACACAGCCGCCACGCTTTGCCACGCTTTTTGTGGACGTGCGCCCGGGCTTTGGGTAATTTGAAACCCAAAGGGGCCACAGAGACCCCGTATATTTGAGGCAGCATCATGTTCCCCGAGCGGTTTTCGAACCTACCGGCCTATGCGTTTCCGCGCCTGCGCGCCCTGTTGGATTGCCATCCCGCAGGCGGCCCCGTGCGCCATATGACGATTGGCGAGCCAAAACATGCCTTTCCCAGCTGGGTTGGCGAGATTTTGCAGCAAGAGATTGCAGGCTTTGGCCAATACCCCCCCAACGAAGGCGCGCCAGAATTGCGCCAAGCAATCACAGATTGGGTGCAGCGCCGCTATGGGGTGCAGCTGGATGCTGAAACCAATGTGATGGCGCTGAACGGCACGCGCGAGGGGCTGTATAATGCCTGCATGGCCTTGGTGGGCGAAGAAAAAGCCGGCGACAAGCCGGTGATTTTGATGCCGAACCCCTTTTACCAAGTGTATATGATCGGCGCCATTTCTGTGGCGGCCCAGCCTGTATTCGTGCCCGCCACGCGCGAGGGTGGCTATTTGCCCGATTATGCCAGCCTGCCACCGGCGCTGCTGAACCGTGTCAGCGCCGCGTATATCTGCTCGCCCGCCAACCCGCAGGGGGCAGTGGCCAGCCGCGCCTATTGGCAGCAGCTGATCGCCTTGGCCGAGCAGTATGATTTCCAAATCTTTGCCGATGAATGCTACAGCGAGATTTACCGCAGCACCCCCCCTGTGGGCGCCTTAGAGGTGGCAACCGAAATGGGCGCAAACCCCGAGCGCGTGGTGATTTTTCACTCGCTCTCGAAACGCTCAAACCTGCCCGGGCTGCGGGCGGGGTTTGTGGCGGGCGGGCCGGGCAGCATTGCCCGCATGAAGCAATTGCGCGCCTATGCCGGCGCCCCCATGCCGCTGCCTTTGCAGCGTGTGGCGCAGGCGGTGTGGGCCGACGAGGCGCATGTTCAGGAAAACCGCCGCCTTTACGGCGAAAAATATCTGGTAGCTGACGAAGTTTTTGCCCCGATCAATAGCTATCTGGGCCCCGAGGCAGGGTTTTTCCTGTGGTTGCCGGTGGAAGATGGCGAAGAGGCCGCACTGAAGGCGTGGCGCGAAACCGGCGTGCGGGTGTTGCCCGGCGCCTATCTCAGCAAAGAGACAGAGCAGGGCAACCCAGGCCGCGGCTATATTCGCGTGGCGATGGTGGCCCCGATCGATGAAATGCGCCCCGCGCTGATCGATCTGCGCAACTGTATCTACGGTTAAGATTTACAAAGAATAACAAAAAGAAACGGACGAGGCACAGCATGGCATATCAGACACGGGGGCGAGACCCGCTATTCGACAGCGAAATGGCGCAAACGCTGGAAAAGCGCAGCAAGGAATTGCTGGGCATCGCGTTGTTGGTTGTGGCCTCGGGGTTGGCGGTGCTGCTGTTTAGCTATCATCCCGAAGATCCCTATTTCTTGTCGGCCAGCGAACAGCCTGCGCAAAACCTGTTGGGGCGGTTTGGCGCCTCGGTGGCGGCGCCGGTGCATATGGTGGTGGGCTTGGGCGGCTGGGGGCTGTTTGCCGTTATCGCCGCTTGGGGGCTGCGCATGGTGCTGCATGCCGGTGCCGACCGGGCGCTGGGGCGGCTTATCTTTGTGCCGGTCTGGATGGCGGTTTTATCGCTTTATGCGGCCTCGCTGACACCCGGTGCCGTGTGGACTGGCGCCCATAGCTTTGGCTTGGGTGGGTTGTTTGGCGATACGGTCTTGGCGATGTTGCTGAATATTTTGCCCGTGCATGCCAGTTTTGGGCTGAAACTGCTGTCTGCGCTATTGGGTCTGGGAATGGTGGTGCTGGGCGCGTTTGTGCTGGGCTTTACCCGTGCCGAACTGGGCCGCGTGGCGCGCTTTATGCTGGTGGGTCTGATCATGACCTATGCCAAGATTATGGCCCTTTTGGGCCGTGGCGCCAGCGGTGCCATGCAGGCCGCACAAACGGTGCAGGCCCGCAAAGAGGCCCGCCGCGAGGCCGCTGCCGCTGCGATTGTGGGCACCGATGCCATGGCCGATATGGCCCCCGCAGATGCCCCCGCCGCCCCGCGCAAGCCCGGTTTGCTGGCGCGCGTGCCCGGCTTGGTGCGCCGCCCAGATGACTTGCCCGAACCAGAACTGGTCGAGGCGCACGCCCCCGATTATGACGCCCCCGATATGCCCGGCGAGGCGCGCATTCGCGCCAAGATTACCGATGCCATCAAAAGCCGCATGCGCGGCGTGGCTGCGCCGGCATTGGCGGCCGATAAACCGCTGACCAAGGGCCGTGGCCGCGGCCCAGACCCGCTGATTTTTGATGCCAGCGCCGCCCACGCCCTGCCGCCCGAACCGCCGCTGACCGCGCGCAATGCCGCCGTTGCGGCGATGCCGGCTGCGGATAATATTTTCGCCGATGTGCATGCGGGCGCCACCGAGGCACAAGATGCCTTTGGCGCCTATGGCCAAGATGCTGATTTTGCCACTGACCGGGGCTTTGACATGGGCGCCTATGCCGATGAAGACGGCACAGCCTATGGCACGGACTACGGCACCAACTATGATACCGGTTATGCCGATTACGCCGAATATGGCGATGAAGACGGCGATGAAGACGGTGATGAAAATGCTGGGTTTGTCGCGCAGGCGGTAAGCCCCCATGCGGTACCCCTGCCCGAGGCGCGCAAAGTGGTGCAACACCCGCCGCGCAAACCACTGCAGCCCTCGGCCCGCGCCCGCGCCGAAGCCCAGCCAAAGCTGCCTTTGGAAGACCGCGCAACGCAAAGCTATGAATTGCCGCCGCTTAGCTTGCTGTCCAACCCCGTGCATATTCAGCGCCATCACCTGTCTGATGAGGCACTGGAAGAAAACGCCCGCATGTTGGAAACCGTGCTGGATGATTACGGCGTGAAAGGCGATATCGTCAGCGTGCGCCCCGGCCCCGTTGTAACCATGTACGAGCTAGAGCCGGCCCCGGGCCTAAAAGCCAGCCGCGTGATTGGTTTGGCCGATGATATTGCGCGCTCGATGTCGGCGCTGTCGGCGCGTGTCTCTACGGTGCCGGGCCGCTCGGTGATTGGTATCGAATTGCCCAATGATAACCGCGAAATGGTAAGTTTCCGCGAAATCCTGTCCAGCCGCGCCTATGGCGATGGCAGCCACAAGCTGCCTTTGGCGCTGGGCAAGGATATTGGCGGCGACCCGGTGGTGGCCAACCTTGCGAAAATGCCCCACTTGCTGATTGCCGGCACCACCGGTTCGGGGAAATCGGTGGCGATCAACACCATGATTTTGTCGCTGCTTTATAAGCTGACACCCGATGACTGCCGCCTGATCATGATTGATCCGAAAATGTTGGAATTGTCGGTTTACGATGGCATCCCGCATCTGCTGTCGCCGGTTGTGACAGACCCTAAAAAGGCGGTTGTGGCGCTGAAATGGGTCGTTGGCGAGATGGAAGAGCGCTATCGCAAAATGTCGAAAATGGGGGTGCGCAATATCGATGGCTATAACGGCCGCGTCGCCGACGCCCTAAGCCGCGGCGAGATGTTCGAGCGTACCGTGCAAACCGGCTTTGACGAGGAAACCGGCGACCCGATTTTCGAAAGCGAAGAATTCGAACCCAAGAAAATGCCCTATATCGTGGTCATCGTCGACGAGATGGCCGATTTGATGATGGTCGCTGGCAAAGAGATTGAAGCCTGCATTCAGCGCTTGGCGCAAATGGCGCGGGCCAGCGGTATTCACCTTATCATGGCCACGCAGCGCCCCTCGGTTGATGTGATCACCGGCACGATCAAGGCCAACTTCCCAACGCGTATTTCGTTTCAGGTGACCTCGAAAATCGATAGCCGTACGATTTTGGGCGAAATGGGGGCCGAACAGCTGCTGGGCCAAGGCGATATGCTGTATATGGCAGGTGGCGCCAAGATTACCCGCTGCCATGGCCCCTTTGTCAGCGATGAAGAGGTCGAAGAAATCGTAACCTACCTAAAGGCCTATGGCCCGCCTGAATATTTGGGTGGTGTGCTAGAGGGCCCCGATGACGACAAGGCCGATAGCATCGATCTGGTGTTGGGGTTGAACACTGGCGGCAACACGGGCGGCGAAGATGCGCTTTATGATCAGGCCGTGGCGATCGTGATCAAAGACCGCAAATGTTCCACCTCTTATATCCAGCGCAAACTGGGCATCGGGTATAACAAAGCCGCCCGGCTGGTCGAGCAGATGGAAGAAGAGGGCGTGGTTACCCCAGCCAACCATGTCGGCAAGCGCGAAATACTGGTGCCAGAACAATAGCGCTGGCACCATTTTGCCAGTCGCCGGAATGTGAGCAGCCGGCACTGGCGTGTGGCCGTGCGCCGGCATAGGGTGATTGCATGAAAAAGATGCTTCATGTCTGCTTGGTTTTGGCAGGGCTTGCCCTGCATGGGGGGCCCGTTTCGGCGCAATCGCTGGGCCTTGGGCAAATCTCTGATTATATGAACCAGCTTGGTCCTGTAACGGCGGATTTTGCGCAATATAACGACGATGGAACCGTGGCCAGCGGGGTATTTACACTGCATCGCCCCGGCCGCGCGCGGTTTGAATATGCGCCACCGGCGGACTTGCTGGTGATGGCAGGCCAAGGCGCCTTGGCGATATTTGACAGCAAATTCAGCGCCACGCCAGAAACCTATCCTTTGGCAAAAACGCCGCTGTCCTTGGTCTTGGGTGGGCAGGTGCAATTACAAGGCAACCCATTGGTTGTGGGGCATTACGACGAAGGCGAAACCACCGTCGTTGTGGCGCAAGACCCGGAAAACCCGGAATATGGCACGATCGAGCTGCTGTTCGCGGTGCAGCCGCTGGCCTTGCAGGGCTGGCGCATCCGCGACGAAGTGGGCGGCGTGACCGAGGTGCAATTGCAACCCCTTTTGCCTGCCCCGAACCTGCCAAACCGCCTGTTCAACATTCAAGCCGAGACAGCATCGCGCCAAGCTGGGCGCTGATTACGGCGCACGCAGCAAGGCCACCTGCTGCAGGTCAAGTGCGCTATCGGCGGCAAAGCTGGCCATTTCCGCGCCATTTGCCAGCAAGACCAGCCTGCCATCGGCAGGCTCTAGCTGCAGCTCGGGCGGTGTTGTGCCTTGGTAAAACACCACCAGCAGGTCTTCGCCCGCGTCAAACCCGTGCACGGTGACAGGGCTTTCCAGCCATTGGCCCAAAAACAGGGTATCGGCCCCCGGGCCGGTATCGACATGGTCGCCGGTGCCGGGCGTGATGCTGTCTTGGCCGGTGCCCCCGTTCAAAAAATCAGTCGTTTCGTCACTATCAACGATGATGTCGTTGCCCGCCCCGTCAAAGATCGCGTCGCGCCCGCTGCCGCCATCTAGCAGATCATCGCCAAAGCCGCCTTCCAAACTGTCATTTCCCGCCCCGCCCAGCAGCGTATCGGCACCTTCGCCGCCGATCAGCCGGTCGTCACCGGCATTGCCTGCCAGCAGGTCATCACCGGTGGCACCCAGCAGCGTATCTGTGCCTAAACCGCCCTCTAGGCTATCGTTGCCCTCGTTGCCCGCGATGCTGTCATCGCCGCTGTCGCCGATCACCAAATCATCGCCGGCCTGCCCCAGCAGCCAATCGTTGCCATCGCCCCCGGCCAGCTGGTCGTTTCCGGCGCCGCCGCCGATCTGGTCGTCGCCACCAGCGCCCTGCAGCAGATCTTGGCCAGATCCGCCAACCAAAGTATCGTCGCCCGGGCCGCCAAGCAGGCTGTTTAGCCCATCACCGCCATCTTCGGCGGTGGTTGCCCCGGCGCTATCGGGCTGTGGCCCGTCATCTGGTGTGGGGCTATCGGCGCTGTCTGCCCCCATGGGCAGCCCGGCCAATGCGGCACCGGCCAGCAGCAGGCCAAAGAAACTGGCAAAAACAAACATGGAAAAAACCACCCAAAAACCCAGTTTGCATAATGCGGGCCTGCAGTGCTGCGTCAAAGAAGAACGCAGCAGATGGTTAATGGCGCTTTGCGTAAATGGGCCAGTGTCAGGGACTAATCGGCGGTTTAGGGTCTAATTTCGCGGTCTTTTCCCGCTAACCAAACCTGTGGTTCCTGATGATAGGCAATATACAAAGGGTGCCGTGGCTGGCCTGCTTTGGTGAGGCCAAGGTGGTGCACCGCGCGGCCAGTTTGGCCCAGCATCGCCGCCACCTGCACCCCGCGATCCATATGCGCGCCATGGGTGCCCCAGCCCGCAATAATGGTATCGGCCCACCCCACAGAGCGCAAAAGCGTGGCATCGTTTTGCGGGCCGATGGGGTGTGGCGCGGCCCGCATTTTATGGGGGTTGGTTTCGCGCAGGGCAAAAATATTGGTCACGCGAAAGGCGCCATAGCCCAGCGCCCGCGCCCGCCGCTCGCAGCGTTCAACGGTGGGGTCATTTTGCGCCTCGGTGGCGGTAGAGGGGTTCAACAGCACAAACAACAGCCGCCCAGCGTTGCCCCAGCAGCGGGTCAGCGCATAGCGATAGGTTTCGCACGGCGAATACAGCGCGCTGGAAACAGTGTCGCCCTTGGTAAAATGCCGCTCGATCATGGCTGTTTTTGCCGCGCTTGGCGCACCAACGCAAGGGTTACAGGTTGAAGACCCGGCTGGGGTGCAATTCGCCCGCTTTGAAACGGCCCACAGCCAGCGGTTGACCCTCGAAACTGGCCCAGCATTCCTCGCCATAGTCTATGTCATGGGCCACCACCATACCGGGGTTGCCATTGCGCAGCCGTGCCGCGCCTTGGGGCGTGCAAGTGACCATGGGCAAATCGGCAAGGCCAGTTTCCAAGGGCAGCAAATGTGTTTCTAATTCGGGGGTTCGAGCCAGTTTATCAATCTGATCCAGCGTCAGGCCATCGGTGGCATCAAAGGGCCCCGACCATATGCGCCGCAGCTGCAGCACATGGCCATAACAGCCCAGTTTCTGCCCCAGATCCCGCGCCACCGAGCGCACATAGCCGCCCTTGCCACAGGTCATCGACAGCACTGCGTGGTCTGGGTTTGGGCGATCAATCAGCAGCAGTTCTTCTACCCAAAGGGGGCGGGCGGCCAGCGCCAGGTCTTCGCCTTCGCGGGCCAATTTATAGGCGCGCTGCCCGTCGATTTTTACCGCGGAAAACTGGGGCGGCACCTGCATGATGTCGCCCAAAAACCCGGCCAGCGCATCGGTGATCTGGCTGTCGGTGGGGCGGTCATCGGCTTGGGCGATCACTTGGCCTTCGGCATCGTCGGTATTGGTGGCCTGCCCCAGCCGCACCGTAAATTCATAGGCTTTCAGCGCATCGGTGATATAGGGCACCGTTTTGGTGGCCTCGCCAAGGGCCACGGCCAAAACGCCTGTTGCCTCTGGGTCTAACGTGCCTGCATGGCCGGCTTTTTGCGCATCCAACGCCCAGCGCACCTTGTTCACCACCGCGGTCGAGGTAATGCCAGCGGGTTTGTCGACCACCAGCCAGCCTGAAATATTGCGGCCCTTGCGTTTGCGCCCCATGGCTGTGCCTCCGGCAATGGATGAATGAATGCGCGGGGTTACCGCAGCAATTTCGCGCTGTCAAACGCCGTGGACGGGGCGCCTAAACCGGGGCATCGCCGCCCAAATGTTTTTCACCGCGCTGTTGGGCCAGTGCAATTTGCTTTTGGCGTTCGCGAAAGCGGGCTTTGTCGGCTGGGGTGGTTTCATCAATACAGGCATGGCAGCTCACGCCATGTTCGTATTCTGGGCGGGTGCGGTCATCTGGCAGCAGCGGCCGCCGGCAGGCGTGGCACAGCACATGCGGCCCCTCGCGCAGGCCGTGGCCCACCGAGACGCGCCCATCGAAAACAAAGCATTCGCCCTGCCAGCTGCTGTTTTCTTGGGGCACATCCTCGAGATATTTCAAGATGCCGCCCTTCAGGTGAAACACGTCAGAAACGCCTTGCGACAGCAAGAAATTGGTGGATTTTTCGCAGCGGATGCCACCTGTGCAAAACATCGCAACACGTTTGTTGTGAAAGCGGTCTTTGTTTTCTTCCCACCATTGCGGAAATTCCCGAAACGATTTGGTTTTCGGGTCTATTGCGCCCTCGAACGTGCCTATGGCCACCTCGTAATCGTTGCGGGTGTCGATCAGCACAACATCGGGGCTGCGAATAAGATCGTTCCAGTCTTGCGGCGCAACATAGTGCCCAACCCGCGCTTTAGGGTCTACATCGGGTTGGCCCATAGTTACGATTTCGCGCTTCAGCTTTACCTTGCAACGCGGGAATGGCTGTTGGCTGGCGGTGCTTTCTTTCCATTCCAGATCGCCACATCCGGGCAAGCCGCGCACATGGGCCAAAACCGCATCAATGCCGGCGCGGCTGCCGGCGATTGTGCCATTTATCCCCTCGTGTGCCAGCAGCAATGTGCCTGTCACCTGATGGGTTTGCATCAAAGACAGCAATGGCCCGCGCAAAGCGGCGGGGGTGTCAAAGCGGGTAAAGTGATAGAGTGCAGCAACGATAAACATGGCGGCGCTTTACGCCTTTCTGGCCAGGCGATCAAGCCGCCGCAATGGCCAGCCCATGCACCACTGCGGTGAATACTTCGGCGTTTTCTTGGCGCGCGTCTGGCAGGCTTTGCCCCAATACCTGGCGCACCACCCCCATCAGGCTGCTGCCGCCCACAAAGACCACCATATCAACCTGGGCGGGCTGGCAGCCTGCGTCGGCGATGGTTGCCAGGGCCTGTGCGTTGATCTCGGCGGCAAAGCCCCCCAGCGTGGCCTGCAACAGCGCCGCCCCCAAAGGTGCCTGCAGCCCGCGTTCTACCACATCCAGATTGATCTGTGCCTCTTGGCCCTTGTTGGCGGCTATTTTACCAGCCTCTACCGCATAGGCCACATCATGGCCCAGATGCATCTCTAGCACATCCGCCAGCCTTTCAAACAAGCGCGGTTCTTCGGCCAAGCGCACCCAGCGCCGCACATCGCGCAGCGATTGGTCATCATAGACAAAGGCAATTTTTTGCCACGTGGCCAGATCGTGAAACAGCGCGCGGGGGGCTTCGGTTTTGTTGGGGCCAAATTCGGCCCCCAACAAGGCGCCATAGCCCAGCAAGGGCATGGCTGCGGCCAAGCTAAGGCTGCGGTCAAAATCGGTGCCGCCCAAGCGCAGGCCACGGCTGGCCAGCACCCGCGTTTGGCCGCCTTCGCGCAGGCAAAGGGTAAAATCGCTGGTGCCGCCGCCGATATCGACAATCAGCATGCGGCCCGTGCCCTGCACCGCCAGCGCGGCGGCCTCGGGCTCGGGCAGAAAATCTACGCTTTGAAAGCCGGCTTTTTCATAGGCGCTGCGCAAATCGGCCTGTGCCTGTGCGTCGCGCTGGGGCGCGTTCGAGTGGAAATGCACGGGCCGGCCCGACAAAACCGTATCAAACTGCATGCCAGTAAACCCCTGCGCCCGGGCCTTTATTTCGGCCAAAAACGTGGCAATGATATCGATCAGCGTCATTTTTTGGCCCAAAAATTGGCGCGGCTCGTGGGCCAATGGGGTGCCCAACACGCTTTTTAAGGCCCGCATAAACCGCCCCTCTTTGCCCATGCGCATGGCCTGTGCCGCAGCGCTGCCAATCAAGAACTCTTTGCTATGGGCATCGATGAAAATGGCGCTGGGCAGGGTATCTTGGCCGGGTTCCAGCGGTATGGCAAAGGGGCGCCCGCCTGCCATCACGCCCGCTGCGGTGTTTGATGTGCCAAAATCCAGACCCAGCCGTGCCATTCGCGCCCCCAAAGCCAAAGCACCGGGCATAACGCGTGGCGCCCAGTGTGGCAATTGGCTTTGCAGTGGCCTAAATTACCCGCAACCGCCCGATAGGCCAAACCGAGGTGCGCCATGGCCCACGCCCTGATTGTGATTGATGTTCAAAACGATTTCTGCCCCGGTGGGGCGCTGGCTGTGGCCGGTGGCGCCGATATTGTGCCCGGCATCAACGCCGCAATGGCGCAGGCCGATTGCGTTGTGCTGACCCAAGATTGGCACCCCGCCAACCACCTGTCTTTTGCCAGCCAGCACGCCGGGCGCGCGGCCTTTGACGTGGTAGAAATGGCCTATGGCCCACAGGTGTTGTGGCCCGATCATTGCGTGCAGGGCAGCCATGGCGCGGGTTTTCACCCCGGCCTAAACGTGGCAGCGGCGCATTTGATTTTGCGCAAGGGCCATCGCCGCGCAATAGACAGCTATTCCGCGTTTTTCGAGAATGACAAAACCACCAGCACCGGGCTTTTTGGCTATTTGCAGCAGCTTGGGATCACCCAGATCACGCTGGCAGGGCTGGCCACAGATTTTTGCGTGGCCTATTCTGCCTGCGATGCGGCGCGGCTGGGTTTGGGGGTGCGCCTGCGCACAGATCTGTGCCGCGCGATCGATCTGGATGGCTCGCTGCAGCGGGCACAGGCAGAGATGGCGGCGCTGGGTGTGCAGCTGGTTTCGCACTGACACCGCTTGCCAGCCCCACTGCGCTTTGATTTAAGCACGAAAACGCAGCCACCGGGGGCCGGAATGGTAGATATCGCGATACGCGTGTGGAACCACAAGTGGAAGATCGACCCGATCGTTCGCTCGTTGATCGATACGGATTTTTACAAATTGCTCATGTGCCAGTCGGTGTTTCGCAACAGCCCCGATACCACGGTCACGTTTTCCTTGATCAACCGCAGCAAATCGGTGCGCTTGGCAGAGCTGATCGACGAGGGCGAGCTGCGCGAGCAGCTTGACCATATCCGCTCGTTGCGGCTGACGCGTGGCGAATCGACATGGCTGCGCGGCAATACATTTTATGGCAAGCGGCAGATGTTTCGGCCCGATTTCATGGAATGGTTCGAAAACCTGCAACTGCCGCCCTATCATCTTGAAAAGCGCGATGGCCAATACGAGCTGACATTTCAGGGCAAATGGCCCGAGGTGATGATGTGGGAAATTCCCGCGCTTGCCGTGCTGATGGAGCTGCGCAGCCGCGCGGTGCTGAACACGATGGGGCGCTTTGAATTGCAGGTGCTTTATGCCCGTGGCTTGGCCAAGCTATGGGAAAAAATCGAAGGTTTGTGCGAAATTGATGGGCTGCGCTTGGCCGATTTTGGCACCCGCCGCCGGCATTCCTATCTGTGGCAAGACAAGGCTGTGCAGGCCCTGATCGAAGGGTTGGGCGACAAATTCGTGGGCACGTCGAACTGCCTGATCGCCATGAAACGCGATATCGAGGCGATTGGCACCAATGCCCACGAATTGCCCATGGTCTATGCGGCCTTGGCAGAAAATGATGCAGAATTGGCGCGCGCGCCCTATCAGGTGTTGGCCGATTGGCACGAAGAACACGACGGCAACCTGCGCATCATTTTGCCCGATACCTATGGCACCGAAGGGTTTTTGCGCCGCGCCCCCGATTGGTTGGCGGGCTGGACGGGCATTCGCATCGATTCGGGCGACCCGGCGCAAGGGGCCGAAACCGCCATCCGCTGGTGGCAAGAGCGCGGCGAAGACCCCAAAGGCAAGCTGGTTATTTTCTCGGATGGGCTGGATGTGGGCAAAATCGCCGAATTGCAGCAGCAGTTTCATGGCCGGGTCAAGGTGTCGTTTGGGTGGGGCACCTTGCTTACCAACGATTTCCGCGGGCTGACGCCCGAGGACAGTTTGGCGCCGTTCTCGCTGGTGTGCAAAGCTGTGTCCGCCAATGGAAGGCCCACGGTGAAATTGTCGGATAACCCCGAAAAAGCCATGGGCCCCGATGCCGAAATCGCCCGTTATAAGCGCGTTTTCGGGGTTGGGCCGCAAAAACGGATAGAAGTGGTGGTTTAATCCCAAAACCGGCGCGCAAAACTTTACTCAAAAGATAGTCTTTGCTACCTTTTGGGTATGGTTTTTTTGGTGACGCGTGCTGGGGGTTCTTATGCCGACGTACATTTTTAACGGTTTTTATTTCGAGACAGATGCAGACGGCCAAGCCATTGACTTTGCGCTGACAACGGTTGGGATTGCAACACGCGCCGGGGTAACCAGCTTCTCGTATCAATACGACGGGCCACAGGTGCCCGATGATACCACGCCGATCGAGGCAGATAATCTAGGCACTGAAATTTATAACCTGTCGGTCAACCATGGGGCGCACCGCCAGCTTGGCCGACGCGCTTTATGAAAAGGGTGGGTTTTCCAGAGAAAAGGCGAACCCAGGCCAGATTTACGTGTTGCGCGGCTCCGATAAACCGGCCGAAATGGGCGCTGTCACAGCCTTTCACCTAAATGCGCGCGAGGCGGCCAATTTCGTGCTGGCCACCCGCATGCAGCTGCGCCCCAATGATGTGATTTTTGTGGCGGAACAGCCCATCACCAAATGGAACCGTTTCATTCAACAGTTGACGCCTTCGATCATCACCACCACGGTATCGGCAGTAAACAACTGATTTTATAAACAAAAAGGGCGCGCCAGCACCGCCGGCGCGCCCTTTTTTGTGCTTATTCCGCGGCGCTGCGTTTGGGCAGCACCCAATCAGCGCGGGGGAAATGGCAGGTATAGCCATTGGGCAGGCGCTGCAGGTAATCTTGGTGTTCCGGTTCGGCCTGCCAAAAATCGCCCACGGGGGCCACCTCGGTGACCACTTTGCCCGGCCACAGCCCGCTGGCATCAACATCTGCAATCGTCTCTAGCGCCACGGCCTTTTGTGCCGCGTCCACATAATAAACGGCACTGCGATAGCTAAGCCCGATGTCATTGCCTTGGCGGTTTGGTGTGCTTGGGTCGTGGATCTGGAAGAAAAATTCTAATATCTGCCGATAGCTGATGCGCGTTGGGTCAAAGAAAATCTCGATCCCTTCGGCATGGGTGCCATGGTTGCGATAGGTGGCATTGGGCACATCGCCGCCGGTATAGCCCACGCGCGTGCGCAGCACACCGGGCAGCTTGCGGATCAGCTCTTGCATGCCCCAAAAACAGCCCCCCGCCAGAACGGCGCGTTCTTGTGTCATTCGATTTCCTCCACTTGGGGTAAATAGGCGCCATAGCCCTCGTCTTGCATATCGTCGCGGTGAATGAACCGCAGCGAGGCGGAATTGATACAATAGCGCAGCCCGCCCCGGTCGCGCGGGCCATCGGGGAAAACATGCCCCAAATGGCTGTCCCCATGGCGCGAGCGCACTTCGACGCGCAGCATGCCATGGCTGGTGTCTTTTAGCTCGACAATATTATCAGGCGCGATGGGCTTTACAAAACTTGGCCAGCCGCACCCAGATTCGTATTTGGCCGAGGACGCAAACAGCGGCTCGCCCGAAACGATATCGACGTAAATGCCCGGCTCTTTGTTATAAAGGTATTTGCCCGTGCCGGGGCGTTCTGTGCCGCTTTCTTGGGTCACCCAATATTCTTCGGGCGACAGGGCGGCAATGGCATCTGGGGTTTTGGCATAGGTTGGCATGGCGTCTCCTTTGGCCGTCGTGCTGGTATAAATGGGGCTTTTTGTGCCTATGCAAAGCGATTTGTGGTAAAATTTAACACACCCAAATGTGCAGCGCACAGGCCACGCCCGCAGCAGAATGCACGCGCAGCCCAGCAATGCCCCTTTCGCTTTGGCGCAGTGGGGCTATTGTGACGCCCAGTTTGGTAAAAGGTTGGCCCATTATGCACCCGCAAATATTGGGATTTCTAAGATTTTCTTTTTTTGGGCCCAGCGATACAAAGCTGGATTATTCCGATCGGCAAGCAGCCTTTGACAGGCTTTACAGCCCCCGGCGCATGGAAACGCGGTTTCATTTGTTCGAGCATATGGTGCTGCCCGGGTTTCGGGCCCAAACCGACCCCGATTTCAAGCTTGTCGTCTTAAGCTCGTCCATCATGCCCGAGGCATACCGCACCCGCCTGACCCGCCTATGCGCCAGCCTGCCCCAGATAGAGCTGATTTTTGCCGAAGGCGAAAGCATCGGCCCCGAGGTGGGCCGCTACACCTTAGACCCGGCGGTGGCAGGGCAGGGCCTGTTGCAGTTTCGTTGCGATGATGACGATGCCATATCGCAAAACTTCATCGCCACTTTGCGCGGTTGGGCGCCGCATTTGGCCAGCGACATGTTGTTGACCATGCCCAAAGGCCTGATGCTGTGGCTACGCGAGGGCAAACCCGAATTGCTGCCAATGTTTCGCCCCCATACCGGGGCGGGCTATGCGTTTTATGCCAGCGGCCCATCGCGGCGAAATGTGTTTGGTTTTTCGCATATCAAATCGGGGCGCAGGTTTCCGTCGCTGTCAGATCCGCGGTTGTTTGCCTATATTCAGTCTTTCACCGACACATCCGATACCGCCGCCCGCGCCCCCCGCAAAATTGCGCATTTTTTGAAAACAGCGGGCGTCGATCTGCGCCAAGACCACAGCAAATTCGTGCAGCGCGCCCTACAAGGCGATTTTGCCTATACCAGCGCCGATACGCTGCAAAGCCTGTTGCAACAGGTGCACGCCTTCCCCGAATAGCCCTAGGTGCCTTGGGGTTTGCGGGTGTTTTCATTGGCCCGCCCCCACCAAGGCAATTCAAGGCCTAAAAACGCCTCTAGTTTGCTTTGTGCGTTTGGGTCGGCGATGTCGTATTCCAGAAAATCTGGCGCGCCGGCAAAGACCTGCCTGCAAAAGGCATAATGCCCCTCGATCCAGCGTATACGCTCGCCATCGGTCTGGCCATAGCCCAGCGGCAAACCTGGGATGGTGTTTTGCGGCAGGCGCCGATTGCCCAAATTCGACCAGCGCGCCATGCTGTCAGACAGCGCCGCTGCATCGCGATAGGTCAGCACAAAGCGTGCACCGGGGTGGTGCTGGCGAATGGCCGATAGCAGCCCCCAATCGGTTTGTGGCCATAAATTTAGCCCGTTGCGCACAATGTCGATTTCGCTGAAGGCGTCGAATTCTGGCATCAACGCCAGTGGGTCGCCATGGGTGAAATAGCCATCATACATCAAACGCCCAACAAAACTGCGCAAGATGGCGCGGTTTTCGGTTTGCCCCGGCCTGATGCGCCAGTCTGCCACCCGCAGGCCTGCGTGTTTCAGCGCCTCGCCCAATGTGGTGGTGCCCGATTTTGGCAAACCCAAATTGATGATCTTCAGCGCTGGCCCAACCACACCATACCCCCAAAACACTGGTAAAAACTGCCCACAAACAGGCCATATAACCCCCGGCACCGCAAGGGGGCAGGCGCCTATTCCAGCGGCCTATGCACAAATTCCGGTCTTGGCTCGCCGCGCGCCCATGTCATTTGATCCTCGGTTTCAACGGCGCAGGGGCGCACATGCCGCAGCCGGGCCAAGGCGGCGCTGGCAGGTTCGCCCGCCTCTACCATCAGCCGAAGCGCCACCATACCCGACCGCCCGCACCCGCCCATGCAATGCACCAAAACCCGCCCCCCCCCGCGCAGCGCCGTTCGCGCCGCGGTTGACAGCATGGGCCATTTGGCCTGCTGCGCCTTGTCGGGAACGCCATAATCAGGGATGGGCATATGCACCCAGCGCGCGCCGCGGCTTTGCATATCGTGCCCCAATTGGCTGGCATTTTGCGCCGCCATTTCCGCCGGTGTCACCAGCGTTATCACCAAGGCAGGGCGCCATTCGCGAATATGTTCAATGTCATCGGCATAGGCCCCCTCGCGCCCAGGCATGGGGCATAGGGCCAAAATGCCCCCCCCCACCGGTAATGCATGAATGACAATGCCTGCCACGCGCGGCCCTCCTGTTATGGGGGCAGTGTGCCGGGCAATCCGGCGTGCGTGCAACATCTCTTTCGCGCCTTTGGCTGGGCCGCGTCCACACCACGGCTGGACGCTTGCCGCCCAAGCGCTTAGTGTGTGCAAACCAGCCCAACAGGCACCCGAAACCGAGGCCCATATGAGCGAGACAGCCAAAACAGGCTATCAGGTTCTTGCGCGGAAATACCGCCCCGAAACCTTTGCCGATCTTGTCGGCCAAGAGGCCATGGTGCGCACCTTGCGCAACGCCTTTCAGGCAGATCGTATCGCGCAAGCCTTTATCATGACGGGTATTCGCGGCACCGGCAAAACCACCACTGCGCGCATCATCGCCAAGGGCATGAATTGCATTGGCCCCGATGGCACGGGCACCCCCACAACCGACCCATGCGGACAGTGCGAACATTGCGTCGCCATCATGGAAGGCCGCCATGTGGATGTGATGGAGATGGATGCCGCCTCGCGCACGGGCGTGGGCGATATTCGCGAAATCATCGACAGTGTGCATTACCGCGCCGCTTCGGCCCGCTATAAGATCTATATCATTGACGAGGTGCATATGCTTTCGACCAGCGCGTTCAACGCGCTGCTCAAAACACTGGAAGAGCCGCCCGCCCACGTCAAATTTATCTTCGCCACCACCGAAATTCGCAAAGTGCCAGTAACCGTGCTTAGCCGGTGCCAACGCTTCGATCTGCGGCGCATCGAGCCCGAGGTCATGGTGGCCCTGCTGCGCAAAATTGCCACCGCCGAAGGCGCCAGCATTTCCCAAGATGCCCTGGCCCTTATCACCCGCGCCGCCGAAGGCTCGGCGCGCGATGCCACCTCGCTTTTAGATCAGGCAATCAGCCATGGGGCGGGTGAAACCACCGCCGATCAGGTGCGCGCCATGCTGGGGCTGGCCGACCGTGGCCGCGTGCTGGATTTGTTTGACATGATCTTGCGCGGCGATGTGGCCGCCGCCCTGTCTGAACTGGGTGCCCAATATGCCGATGGCGCCGATCCGTTGGCCGTTTTGCGGGATCTGGCTGAAATCACCCATTGGGTATCTATCGTCAAAATCACCCCGCAGGCCGCAGACGACCCAACCGTCAGCCCAGACGAGCGTCAGCGCGGTCAGCACATGGCCGCCGCCCTTCCCATGCGGGTGCTTACACGTATGTGGCAGATGCTTCTGAAGGCGCTGGAAGAGGTGGCCGCCGCCCCCAATGCCATGATGGCGGCGGAAATGGCTGTCATTCGCCTCACCCATGTGGCCGATCTGCCCAGCCCCGAAGAATTACTGCGCCGCGCCCAAGAGGCCGGGCCAAACCCCGGCTTGCCGCGCACCATCCCCACGGGCGGGGGCGCACCCGCGGGCCCCGGCACGCAGGCCATCGGCTCACACACCGCCACCCCCGCCCCTGGCGGTGGCCGGGCCCCGCAGGCGCAAACAACCGGCGCCAGTGCCAGCCTTGCCTATGCCCCCAGCCAATCCCCGGCCCTCGATCGCTTTCCCAGTTTCGAACACGTGCTGGAACTCATCCGCAGCAATCGCGATGTCAAACTGCTGGTCGAGGTGGAAAATGACCTGCGCCTTGCCCGCTACAGCCCCGGCCGCATCGAATTCGTGCCCACAGACCGCGCCGCCACCGATCTGGCCCAGCGGTTGGGCGGCGCCCTGCAGCGCTGGACGGGAAATCGCTGGGCGGTCAGCGTGGTCAATCAAGGCGGTGGCGAAACCATTGCAGAAAAACGCGATGCAGCAGATCAGGCCCTGCGCAGCCAGGCGCTGGCCCACCCCATGGTGCAGGCCGTCGTGGCCGCTTTCCCTGCCGCCCGCATCACCGCCATTCGCACCTTGCAAGACACCCAAGCCCAAGCTCTGTCCGAGGCGCTGGCCGAGGTCGAAGATGAATGGGATCCTTTCGAAGAAGATTAACCGCGCAGCGACATAGGAGATAAAAATGCTAAAAGGATTGGGCGGCCTTGGCGATATGGCCAAAATGATGAAAGCCGCACAGGAAATGCAGGGCAAAATGGCCCAGCTTCAAGACGATTTGAACCATGTTTTGGTCGAGGGGCGCTCAGGCGCGGGTTTGGTTACCGCCACTTGCAGCGCCAAGGGCGAACTCAAAGCGCTCGATATCGATCCGTCTATTTTCAACCCCGATGAAAAAGAAGTGGTCGAAGATCTTATCTTGGCAGCCATCAAGGATGCGCAGGCCAAAGCGGCCGAACGCTCCCAAGAAGAAATGGCCAAGCTCACCGAAGGCTTGGGCCTTCCCAAAGATATGAAACTGCCCTTCTGATCTTCATCTTGCTGCAAATACTCCGGGGGTCCGGGGGCTGGCCCCCGGCGCCGCCCCAGCCATAGGTTTCACCATGCGTTCCACCCGCCAGATCGATGCGTTGATCGAATTGATGGCTAAATTACCCGGGCTTGGCCCGCGTTCGGCCCGCCGGGCGGTGTTGCAAATGATCCGCAAGCGCGCGCTGGTCATGCAGCCTTTGGCTGATTTGTTACAACAGGTGGCGGCCACCGCGCGCGAATGCCTCAATTGCGGCAATATTGGAACCGCCGATATTTGCGATATCTGCGCCAGCGAAGGGCGCGCCAATGGCCAGATCTGCGTGGTTGAAGACGTGGCCGATCTCTGGGCGATGGAACGCGGCGGCGCGTTCAAGGGGCGCTATCATGTCTTGGGTGGCACGCTGTCCGTGCTCGATCAGGTCGGGCCCGAACAGCTGCGCATTCCCCGGCTTGTAGACCGTGTCGCAACCGAAGGCGTCTCCGAGGTGGTTTTGGCGCTAAATGCCACCGTCGATGGGCAAACCACCGCCCATTACATCGTCGATCAGCTCGAAGGGCGGGTGGCGATCAGTTCTTTGGCCCAAGGCGTGCCCATCGGCGGCGAGTTGGATTATCTCGATGATGGCACCATCACCGCCGCCTTCATCGCACGCAAGCCGGTATAACAGGGGCCGCTGCCACGGCCCCTAAGGTATTTAAATCACCACTACGTCCAGCGGTGGAAAGCCATTGAACCCCACCGAGGAATAGCTTGATGTATATGCGCCGCAGCAGCGGATGATGATCCGCTCGCCCGGGGTCAGCCCCAAAGGCAGTTGCACGGGGCGATTTTCATAAAGCACGTCCGCGCTGTCACAAGAGGGCCCCGCCATGATGCAGGGGCCGGTATCTTCGTGGTCGCGCCCGGTGATGAATTGGTAACGAATGGCCTCGCCCTCGGTTTCGGCCAAGCCCGAAAAACGGCCAATGTCCAAATACACCCAGCGGCACAGCTCGTCGTCGGATTTTTTCGATACCAGCAGCACCTCGGCGGCAATCATGCCCGCCTCGGCCACCATCCCGCGGCCGGGTTCGGCCATAATGCGGCTGGCACCAGGAAAGCGCGGTTCGACCATCGCCATGACCTGCGCGGCATAGTCTGTGGGCCCGTCGATGGCCTCGCCGTAAAAGGCGGGGAAACCGCCACCAATGTTGATCAGGCTCAGCGCATGGCCCGCGCCCTGCGCTTGTGCCCAAACAGCGGCCACTTGGTCCAGCGTGTCGCGCCACATATCGGCCCGGCGGGTTTGGCTGCCCACGTGGAAGGACAGGCCCAGCGCCTGCAGGCCCAGCGCCTGCGCCATATTCAGCAGCGCCAACGCCTTTTCAGGGGCGCAGCCAAATTTGCGGCTCAATGGCCAATCGGCACCGGTGGCCCCCACCAAAAGGCGAATATACACTTCGGCGCCCGGGGCGTTGGCGGCAATTTTTTCCAGCTCGGCTTCGCTGTCTGCGGCAAACAGCGTGATGCCTGCACCAAAGGCCCATGCAATATCGGCGGGGCGTTTGATGGTATTGCCAAAGGAAATCGTTTGCGGCTCGGCGCCCATGCTGAGGCACAGCTCGATCTCGCCCCGCGAGGCGGCATCGAAATGGCTGCCTTCGGCGATCAGCGTTTCAATCACCCCATAGGCGGGGTTGGCCTTGACCGCATAGTGAATATCGGCGCGGCCCAAGCCGGCCTTTAACGCGCGGTATTGTTGTGCCACAACTTGCCGGTCAATCACCAGCGTCGGGCGGTCAAAACTGCGGTTCCAGATGTAGTCTTCGATACGTGAGGTGGCAACAATAGCTTCGCCACCCGCAAGCGGATTTACGTAGGCATTCATGGTCATCTCCAATCAGACCCGGGCTTTCACCCGACCAGTTCAAACGGAGACGTTACCGTCGCTACGTAAACACGGATTGCTATGCAATCGGCCAGAGGCGCGTGCGTTGGCGTCTATGCGGGGGCACTTAGGGCCGATCACTGACTCGCGCAAGAAATTTTTCTACGCCCGCCAAAAATGTTACAAATTTGCGCAAGGCGGTATTTTCCATTGTGCGTTTGTGCAGCATTGCACAAACCAAACCCCTCACACACCTCACACCGCTCAAATCCCTAGGGTGCCACGCACACCTTGGCCCAATCGGGCAGGGGTTGGCCCAATACCGTGGTGGCGCCCAGCCGCCCCAATTCATCGCTGCTTTTGGCGGCACGGCCGCAGCCTGCGGTCGCCACGCTGATACGGGGGCTTAGCTGGCCAATCATGGGGTAATCGGCCTGCGTATAGCTGGTAACGCAAGGCACGGCATGGTGGCTGGCCACCTGCAGGCCGGGCAGCACCGCGCGTGTGGCCTGCAACAGCATCTGCGCCACTTGGGTGTCGCCGCCGCTTTTGAACCATGCGGTTATGGCCTGCGCGCCGCGCAGGGGCACATCCACCCGGTCGCCCCCGGTCTTTAGGTAAACATTGCCATCAGGATAGCGGATGGGCGGCAGCATATAGCAATCAATCCCCTGGCTGTCGAACCAGATCAGGCTGGGCAGGCTGGCCAGCCTATGGGCCTCGTCTGGGCCAAGCTGCATCATCACCACGGTGCGTTGCATCACGTCGATGGGTGTGGACAGGCCCAGCAAAGCCGCGCTGTAGGCGCCCGCCGCCACCAGCACGCGATCAGCCTGCACATGGCCGCTGGCATGGGCAATGCGCACGCCCTGCGCCGTTTCGGTGATGTTGGTTGCTATCTGGGGCAGATGGGTGGCGCCCTGACGCTTGGCCGCGGCTATCTGTGCCGCCACCAGCCACCTTGGGCTGATATGCCCGGCGTTTTGCGGCTCTAGCGTCAGCGATGTGCCGGCGGGAAACGACAGCATGGGCAGCACAGTGCTGATTTCGCCATCTTGATAGGTGCTGCAGGTGATATTTTCGGCCTGCACGGTTTTGGCCATCTCGGCGATAAGGGGGCTGTCTTTGGGCCCGGCAATGGCACAGCCTGTTTCGGTATAAAACGCGGTGCCGCCTTCGCGGGCAATCTCGCCATAACGGGCAATAGAGTTGCGCCCCACCCGCGACCAAAACGGGTTCGGGTCCAGCGACCGGGTGATACGCCCCTCGTCGTAATGGCTGCCAAACACGCCGGTATGGTTGGCAAAATTTGCTGGCTCGTCTGGGCCGATCAGCGTAATTTGATGCCCCATTTTGGCCAGATGCCGCGCTGCTGCAGCCCCAATAAGCCCCGCCCCGATAACCGCAATATGCATGCCGCCCCCAAACCTGCCGCCGTGTCGATTAAGCGGCGAAAGCGGCGCTGCGTCTAGATAGAAAAAGGCCCGGCGGTAAACCGGGCCTTTGGCATTTTGTGGCGAAAAACGGGCCTGCGCGGCTTAGCGGCGGGTATCATCCTCGTCGTCATCATCCCCACCGGCGGGCAGGTTGAAGAAGCTTTCGGCATCAAGAATATCGCCGGTTTCCGGCTCGTCGTCTTCATCCGGGGTTTCGCGCAGCGTAAAGGTTTCCAGCCCTTCGATGGCGGTGGGGATGCGCGGTGCGTCATCCATGCCCAGCGACTGTTCGGTCGACAGCAGTTTGCGGCGCGCGTCGTCATCCATGCTGCCGCCTTCCTTGGCACGCTTTTCAGCGGCTTTTTGCACGGCGGTGTCCAGCTCGGATTGCTTGCACAGGCCCAGCGCCACCGGGTCGATCGGCTGCATGTTGGAAATGTTCCAGTGCGTACGCTCGCGAATCGATTGGATGGTGGGCTTGGTTGTGCCGACCAGCTTGGCGATTTGGCCATCGCTCAGTTCTGGGTGGAATTTCACCAGCCACAAAATTGCATTCGGGCGGTCCTGACGTTTGGACAGCGGGGTATAGCGCGGGCCGCGGCGTTTTTCTTCGCCCACGGCGGCGGCGTTAAACTTCAAGCGCAGCGTATAGAGCGGGTCGTTTTCGCCCTTGTCGATCTCGGCCTGATCCAGCTGGTTATTTGCGACCGGGTCAAAGCCCTTTACGCCGGTGGCCACGTCGCCATCGGCAATGCCTTGAATTTCCAGCTCGTGCATGCCGGTAAAATCAGCGATTTGCTTAAAGGTCAGGGTGGTGTTGTCCACCAGCCAGACGGCGGTTGCTTTTGCCATGATCGGTTTGTTCATGTCTGTGCTCCATAGCTCAAAACTTCCCCGTTGCCAGAACTGGCTGCTTCGGCGGGCGAAGCGGGTTACCATTGTTGGGGAACTCGGCGCCTGTATAGTGTGGCAAAAGACATAAGGAAAGAGTGAATGCGCGTTCTGGTATTGGTGTTGTGTTTGATACAAACGGTGGGTCTGGGCCGTGCCCACGCGGGGCAAGCCGGGCAGTTTGATTATTATGTTCTTTCGCTGAGCTGGTCGCCCAGCTGGTGCGCGATCGAGGGCGATGCCCGCGGCGCTGCGCAATGCAACCAAGACACCGGTTATGGCTGGGTGCTGCATGGGCTATGGCCGCAGTATCACCAAGGCTGGCCAGACTATTGCCAATCAGCATTTGCCCCGCCCAGCCGCAGCCAAACAAATGCGATGGCCGATATTATGGGCAGCAGTGGCTTGGCATGGCATCAATGGAAAAAGCACGGCACGTGCAGCGGCTTGGCCCCGAAAGATTACTTTGAAACCTCTCGGCGTGCTTTCAATTTGATAAACCGGCCCGCTATTTTACGGCAGTTGGAAAAGCCGGTTAGTTTACCCGCAAAGTTGATAGAGCAGGCATTTATAAAATCTAATCCGGAATTGCAGCCGGATATGGTAACAATCACCTGCCGTCAGGGGCGTATTCAAGAGGCGCGTATTTGTTTGTCGAAAACATTACAGCCGGTGCCATGCGGGCGCGATGTTGTGTCGGATTGTACGCTGAAAGATGCGCTGCTAGATCCGGTGCGTTAGGCAAAAAAAGGGCGCTGGATGCCAGTGCAGCACAGCGCCCTTTATTGCTTTTAGCAATTAAATCGCCAAATCTGCCATGGTTTTGCCAGCAGCCAGCGCCTCGTTCACCCATGCGGGGCGGCGGCCTTTGCCTGTCCATGTAACAGCGGCATCGTCGGGGTGGCGGTATTTTGGAACGCCAGCGCCCTTGCGGGTTTTCTTGGTCCCCAACAAGTCGCTCAGCGAGAACCCCATCTCTTGGGCTTTCGCCTCAAGTTCGGCCAATGCTTTTAGCCGCTCGCGGTCTTTGTAGCCCTCGATCGCTTTGGCAACTTGCTTTTGCAAAGCTTTCAATTCTTCCAAAGACATCGTATCTAGATCAAAATGAGACATATTACTAGTATCCACTTTCATTACTGCGCCCAACATTTGCTTCGGCACCGATGCCGAAACACATCAGGGTTGGCACCGTTAAACGCCATCCCCAATACAGCCATAATGGCAGTGAAGTAGTGAATTGTAAATCTATTCAGTGATGCACTGCTTAGATTTCAATAATTGTTGATCCCGTTGTTTGCCGCGCTTCCAATGCGCGGTGGGCATCGGCTATTTCCGAAAGTTTAAAGCGCTGATCAATTCTTATTTCCACATCGCCGGAAAGAACTTTGTCAAACAAATGCTTTGCCATCGCTTGGCAGGCGTCATGGTCGGCAATATGTGTGAACAGGGTAGGGCGGGTAATTTTAAGCGACCCTTTTTGCCCCAACACCCCAATGTTCAGCGGCGGCACTGGCCCAGATGCATTGCCAAAAGAGATCATCATACCGAGGGGTTTCAAACAGTCCAACGAGCCATCAAAGGTGCTGGCGCCCACGGCATCCATGACCACATCAACACCTTTGCCGCCGGTCAGCTCTTTTATACGCTGCGGCCAATCGGGGTTGCGGTAGTTGATGCATTCGGTGGCGCCATATTCTTTGGCCAGCGCGCATTTTTCATCGCTGCCAGCGGTGCCCAACAGGGTGATTCCCTCGGATCGGGCCCATTGGCAGGCAATCAGGCCAACACCACCCGCTGCGGCATGAAACAGCACCGTATCCCCACGTTTCAGCGGGGTTGTGCGATGGAACAAATATTCCACGGTTAGGCCCTGCAGCATCATGGCGGCGCCCTGTTCAAAACTAATCCCATCGGGCAATGGGCATACTTGCGCCGCGGGCATCACCCGTGCTTCGCAATAGGCGCCGGGGGGCTGTGCGGCATAGGCCACGCGGTCGCCCACTTTGACATGGGTCACACCCTCGCCCACAGCTTCGATCACGCCTGCGGCCTCCATCCCCAAGGCATGTGGCAATTGCAGCGGATAAAGCCCGGTGCGCTGATAAACGTCGATATAGTTCAAACCGCAGGCTTTGTGCGCAACACGCACTTGGCCTGCGCTTGGCTGGCCGATTTCGGTTTCAACCAGCTGCATGCAATCGGCATCGCCAAATTTTTCGATGATTACTGTTTTTGTCATTTCTGCATCTCCCTTCGCTCTGCGCGATGAGATGCAACAAAGCAGGGCGGCGTCAAGCTGCCCTGCTGATTTGCTTACGCCACCTTAAGGACGATTTTGCCAATATGGCCCGAGCTTTCCATGCGCGCATGCGCAGCGCTGGCCTGTGCCAAAGGAAACTCGCTATCCATAACCGGGCCAATATGGCCGCTTTCCAGCAGGGGCCACACATGGGTGCGCAGCCCTTCGGCGATGCGGGCTTTGGCCAAATCGGATTGGGGCCGCAAGGTAGAGCCGGTGATCGTTAGCCGGCGCGCCATGACTTGGGCGAAATTCACCTCGATTTTTGGCCCCTGCAAAAAGGCAATTTGCACCAGCCGCCCGTCATCGGCCAAGGCACGCAGGTTGCGTGGCAAATAAAGGCCGCCCACCATATCCAAGATCAGATCAGCGCCGCCCTCGTCGCGCAGCACATCTACAAAATCTTCTTCGGTATAGATAACGGCGCGTTCTGCCCCCAGTTTGGTGCAGGCTGCGGCCTTGTCGGGGCTGCCCACGGTGGTAAACACCCGCGCGCCAAAGGCATGGGCCAGCTGAATGGCTGTTGTGCCAATCCCTGACGAGCCGCCATGCACCAAAAACCGCTCGCCCGCGCTAAGCCCGCCGCGCATGAACACATTGGTCCAAACCGTAAAATAAGTCTCGGGCAGGCATGCTGCCTCGCGCAGGCCCATGCCGGCGGGGATGGGCAGGCAATGGGCGGCGGGGGTGGCCACGTATTCGGCATAGCCGCCACCGGGCAGCAAGGCGCATACCATGTCGCCGGGCTTCCAACTGTCGACGCCCGCGCCCACGGCCACAATTTCGCCTGCGCCCTCTAGGCCCGGCAGATCGCTGGCCGTGGGCGGCGGGGCGTAATTGCCCGCGCGTTGCAAGGCGTCGGGCCGGTTTACCCCTGCCCAAGCAAGGCGAATAACCACCTGCCCCGGCCCTGCAACCGGCACGGGGCGTTCGCACAGCTGCAGCACCTCGGGCCCGCCCGGCGTGGTGATTTCAACCGCCTTCATAAGTTGGCTCATTGCGTTTCCTTTCGCTTGAAATATCTGGCCCTAGCCCCGCCCACCCCAGCGCCCGGGCATGGCATGGCCTGCCTGCCCCGGTGCGCGGATGCGGCCCAACAGGCCCAGCGGCCCCTGCAACAGGCGCGACAGCGCCGGGTTGGCCCGTGCCTTGGCTTTTAGGGATTCGATCTGCATTACGTTATCAATACGCCGGTCCAAAAATGCCCAAGTGGCGGCATCATCTTCTGATGTATCGCCCAGCCAATACAGCACCGTTGCACTGTAAACGGCGCTTAGCGTGGCGCGTTTTGTATACCAGTTCACATCTTGCGATGTATCGCCCAAAGCCTGCCAAATATGATCGGCGGTTTGCCACAATGCCCGCGCCCCATCTGCGGCATAGGGGGGCAGGGCAAACAATGTCATGCCACGGCGCACCAGTTCTTTGTCTTCTACAGCCTCTAGCCGCAGGCGCACGGCATGGGCAATGCGATCGCGAAAGCGCATATCGCCCAGATCGGCGGCCTGTAATGCGGCCAGCATTTGCGCATCGCCGCGCGCATGATAGGCCAGCGCCATATCCACTGGCCCGCGTGGAAACACCGCCTTTGCCACGGTGGCATCCAACCCGGTATCTGCCAAAGCGGCCGCAAGCGCAGTATCTGACCAGCCGTCAAAGGGCACATGCATCAGCGCGGCGTCCAGCAAAATGTCTTTGGTCGAGGTTGTGCTCATGTCGTCCCCCAATTCCGATTTGTCCTAGCCTAGACAAACTGGCGGGGCTTTGCTATAGGGCGGGTTCCTGCAATTCCTTGCAACTCAAACTTAGAAAGGTGGTGAAAACCACATGCAGGTATCTGTTCGCGACAATAACGTCGATCAGGCGCTCCGTGCCCTGAAGAAGAAGCTCCAGCGTGAGGGCGTTTTCCGTGAAATGAAGCTTAAGCAGCATTTCGAAAAACCCTCTGTCAAAAAAGCGCGCGAGAAGGCCGAAGCGATTCGCCGTGCACGCAAACTGGCGCGGAAAAAGGCACAGCGCGAGGGCATGCTGTAAGCATCCCCCTGACTGGACAGAAATTCGGCGACCCCCGGGCCATGGCTTCGGGGGTTTGTCATTTTTGGCGTTGGGGTTTGGCGCCATTCTGCGCCGCTTTGTCGTGCTTGGCTGTTTCCTTATCCCCCCAGCCGGGGTAGCGTTTGGCCAACGAAACGCAGCAACGTAAGGATCACCCATGTCTGCCATCGAAGCCCGCCTTGCCGAACTTGGCGTCACCCTTCCCGGTGCGCCCGCCCCTGCGGCCAATTACGTGCCCTATGTGATCAGCGCAAACATGGTCTATGTGTCTGGGCAAATTTCCATGGCCGATGGCCAGCTGATTTGTGGCAAGCTGGGCGCTGATATGGACACCGAGGCAGGCGCCGCCGCCGCGCGCAGCTGCGCCATCAGTTTGCTGGCCCAGTTGAAAGCGGCCTGTGGCGGCAATCTGGATCGGTTGCAGCGGGTGGTAAAGCTGGTGGGCTTTGTGAATTCGACCCCGGATTTCACCGAACAGCCAAAGGTTATCAACGGCGCCTCGGATTTCATGGTTGCGGCCTTGGGCGATGCGGGGCGGCATGCGCGCTCGGCCGTGTCTGCCGCGTCGCTGCCCTTGGGCGTGGCGGTGGAAATCGAGGCGATATTCGAGATCGCATGATGTTGCCCCCCGCGTTTTTGGGCGCCCCGATCGCCCACCGCGCCCTGCACGACCGTGCGCTTGGGCGCATTGAAAACTCACTCTCTGCCATTCAGGCTGCGGTGCAGGCGGGCTATGGCATCGAGATAGATTTGCAGCTTAGCGCCGATGGCCAGCCCATGGTATTTCACGACTATGTGCTGAACCGCCTGACAGCCGAAACCGGCATGATAAACCAGCGCCGCGCGGCTGAATTGCAAAACATCGCGCTGACAGATGGCCGAGGCGATTGCATTCCCACCTTCGCCCAAGTGCTGGCTTGCGTGGCAGGCCAAGTGCCCTTGCTGGTGGAACTAAAAGACCAAGACGGCAACCTTGGCCCCGCTGTGGGGCGGTTAGAACAGGCCACGGCCGATGCGCTGCAAGGCTACCGTGGCGATGTGGCGGTGATGTCATTCAACCCCAATTCGGTGCGGGTGTTTGGTGGCATGGCCCCGCATATACCCCGGGGGTTGACCACCTGCGCCTTTGATCCTGTTGATTGGGCGCCGGTGTCGAAACAGCGGCTAAGGCGGCTGGCTGATATCCCCGATTATCAGGCCTCTGGTGCGTCGTTCATCAGCCACGAGGCTGCGGATCTGCGCAATCCGCGTGTGGGGCAATTGCAGGCCCAGGGCGCGGCGATATTGTGCTGGACAATCCGCAGCCCCGCGGCCGAGGCCGAGGCCCGAAAGATCGCGCAAAATATCACCTTCGAAGGCTATTGCGCCGAAATCCCCGCTTGAACACAACCGGGGCCGCACCACGTTGTGGCCCCACCCCCCCTTGAGGTGCGAAAGCGATGGCCGACCAAGAAGTTACGTTGGAAATAGTCACCTCGCTATCGGCGGTCCGTGCCGCCGACTGGGACAGCTGCGCCTGCCCCGAGGCGCAAACAGGCGCCCGCCCCGAAGATCCGTTTACAACCTACCGTTTTTTGCAGGCGTTGGAAGAAAGCGGCTCGGTTGGGTCAGGCACGGGCTGGCAGCCGCATTACCTGCTGGCGCGCGTCGATGGGCAGCTGATTGGTTGCGCGCCCATGTATTTAAAAAGCCATTCACAGGGCGAATATATCTTCGATCATTCCTGGGCGCATGCATACGAGCGGGCAGGCGGGCGCTATTACCCAAAATTGCAAGTTGCCGTGCCCTTTACCCCCGCCACTGGGCGGCGGCTGTTGGTGCGGCCGGGGTTAGAAACAACCGCCCGCCATGCCTTGGTTCAGGGCATGGCACAGATTGGCGCCAAGAATGGCCTGTCGTCTGCGCATATTACCTTTTGCACCGAAGACGAGGCCGCGCAGGCCGCCGAATTGGGGCTGATGCACCGCGTTGGCACGCAATACCATTGGCACAATCTGGACTATGCCGATTTTTCGGCTTTCTTGGGCGATCTTAGCTCGCGCAAGCGCAAGATGATCCGCAAAGAGCGCGCCCGCGCGGCCGAGTTTGGCGGCCAGATCGTGCAGCTTACCGGCGATCAGATAGAGCCCCACCATTGGGATGCGTTTTGGGAATTTTACCAAGATACCGGCGCGCGCAAATGGGGGCGGCCCTATTTGACACGCGCCTTTTTCGACCTGTTGCAACGCGACATGCGCCATGATCTGTTGTTGGTATTGGCCTTGCGCAACGGGCAGCCTGTGGCGGGTGCGTTGAATTTTATTGGCCGCTCGGCACTTTTTGGCCGGTATTGGGGCTGTGTCGAAGATCACCCCTGCCTGCATTTTGAATGCTGCTACTATCAGGCGATGGACTATGCCATTGCCCATGGCTTGGCCCGCGTCGAGGCGGGTGCGCAGGGCGAACATAAACTGGCCCGTGGCTATTTGCCCGCGCAGGTGCATTCGCTGCATTGGGTGGGCGACCCGGGCTTTGCCCGCGCCATCGCGCAGTATCTGGAAGAAGAGCGAAAAGCCGTGGAAGACGAGGTTGATATCCTAACCGATTATGGCCCGTTCCGAAAAACCGAAGTGAAGGAGCAGGAATGACCGAATTGCTAAGCGACACCGGACGCAAAACCATGATCGCCCCGCTTTTGGCCAATGGCTGGGCCATGGCCGAGGGGCGCGATGCCATTTGCAAAACCTTCGTGTTTGATGATTTCACGCAGGCCTTCGCCTTTATGACCCGCGCTGCACTATGGGCCGAAAAATGGGATCACCACCCCGAATGGAGCAATGTTTACAAAACCGTTTCCGTGGTGCTGACCACCCATGATGTGGGGGGCCTGTCGGCGTTGGATGCCAAACTGGCCCGTAAAATGGACCAGCTATTGGCCGTTTAACCTGCGTCTTTCAGGGCCTGTGCCAGCGCGCTTTTCAGCTGGTCTTGTGCCGTGATATGCAGCCTGACCGGCAAAGTAATCACCTTGGTGCGAAAACTGGCTGGCAAGCGGGCTGCGTCTTTTTCAGTGGTTATCAGCTGCGCCCCGGCTTGGCGCGCTGCGCCTTCCAGCCGGTTTAGTAAGGCAGGCGTTAGGGTTTGGTGGTCGTCCAGCGCCTCGGTGCGCACCAGCTGCGCGCCCAAGCTGCGCAATGTGGCGAAAAACTTTTCAGGGTGGCCAATGCCGGCAAAGGCCAAAAAGGGCGTGCCGCGCCAATCCATTCCGGTTTGCAGGCGCGCCAAATGGGCCTGCATATGCGGCACGGTGATTTGGCTGTGCCACGTTTGGGCAAATTGGCGCTGGTCGTCTTCTGCACCGATGGATAGCAACAGATCGGCCCGCGCCAACCCCACGGGCACGGTTTCGCGCAAGGGGCCGGCTGGCAGGCACCGGCCATTGCCAAACCCTTTGGCTGCGTCCACCACGATGATGGAGAAATCTTTGGCCAAGGCAGGGTTTTGAAACCCGTCATCCAGCACGATCACCTGTGCCCCTTGCGCAATGGCCGCCTGTGCGCCTGCCAGCCTGTCCCGGGCCACCCATGTGCGCGCAAAGGCCGACAGCAGCAGCGGTTCGTCGCCCACTTGCGCGGCACTGTGGTGGGTTGGATGCACCTCGATTGGCCCGGCCAAGGCCCCGCCATAGCCGCGCGAAACCACATGGGCCTCAAGATGCAGGCTGCGCAGCACCTCGAGCAGGGCAATAACCGTGGGGGTTTTGCCGGTGCCGCCTGCATTCAGATTGCCCACGCACACCACAGGCACGCCCAGCCGTGCCTGCGGGCCGCGGCGCAGGCGGTGCGCCGTGGCTGCCGCGTAAAGCGCACCCAGTGGCGCCAAAAGCCAGCTTTGCCATGCAGGTTTTTGGGGCGGGGTGAACCAGAATTCGGGCGCGCGCATTCAGGCCTCCTTTGGCGGCGGGGCAATGTCCAGCCGGTCTTGCAACAACTCGATCACCTGATCTGTGGCGGCCGCCCCTTGCAAAATAACCTGCCACGCCGCCAGCGCCATTTTGGCGGCCCGTTCAGGCGATATCAACTCGCTGATCACATGGGGCAGGCGGGTGGTATCGGGCAGCGCCACTGCCGCCCCTGCCGCCTGTAGCTGCGCATAGCTTGCCTGCTGCGCGCCGGTTGCGCCGGCATAAATCACCGCCGAGCCAAGCGCGGCTGGGGCAAATGGATCTTGCGCCGCGCCCGTGGGATGCAGGGTGCTGGCCATCAATGTCAAAGGGGCCAGCCGATACCAAAGGCCCATCTCGTCGGTGCCATCTGCCAGCAAGATCTGGGTTGTCTCGTTGGGCAATTCCCCGCGCGCCCAGCGGGCCACACGCCACCCCTCGTCATCCAACGAGGCGGCAAAACCCGGCTCGTCATCGGCGTTGTCTGGCACAACGATCAGCAGCATTCGGTGCGCATACCGCATGGCCGCGCGGTGCGCCTCGGTTAGTGTTGTCAGGCTATCGGGGCTGACGTGGGCGGCCAACCACACTTGCCGGTCGGTCAGCGCGGCTGACAGTTCTTCGCGCGCATCAGGATCGTGGGGCAGGGCCATGCTGGCCTGTTGCAGCGGGCCCACAACATGCAGCGCGCTTTGGGGCAGGCCCAAACGCAACAGCCGCTGCCCGGTGCCCTCGTCTAAGGCAAAAACCGCATGAAAGCTGTGCAAGACTTGGCGTGCCGGGTCTGGCAACCAGCGGGCGCGAATGGTTTCAAAACCGCTTTCTGCGGCGTTCACCAACACCAAAGCGATGCCAGAATGGGCAACCTGTTGCAGCAAAACCGGCCGCAGGTTGCCATGGGCCCATAGGCATAGATCGGGCCGCCAATGGCCCAAAAAACTGCGGATCGCATCGGCCTTTTCTGCCACCACCACCTCGGTTGTGGCCAATGCGCGGGGCAGTGGTGTGGGCAGGGTGGCGCCCTCGTGTGTAAGCAGCAAATGCACATCGGG
>Ga0181560_10000149_pt1 | contig 57572 bp, 57 predicted proteins | sample 011ome_20_FD_133751 | JGI IMG/M metagenome (GOLD analysis project Ga0181560, IMG submission 133751) | Coastal salt marsh microbial communities from the Groves Creek Marsh, Skidaway Island, Georgia - 011509CT metaG (megahit assembly) | ecosystem: Environmental > Aquatic > Marine > Intertidal... | reverse complement strand
TTCCCTGAGAGCGCGGCTTCTTTAATTGCCACCAGAGTCAATTCATCGAGATGTAATGCGGGGACATTGATGATATTGGATATGTCATCAAACAGGAATGAGCCGGGTACACCTGCCGAATAACAGAAAACTATTGCTGCACAAACCACAACATATGCCAGGATTATTACTTGTCCCCGCATATAGCTCGCCTCCCCTTTGCTCTTCCAGAAATAAAAAAGCCCTGCAGCGCAGGGCTTTTTAAAACAATGCTAATTAAGAATTAACAAAGTCCAGCTGCCTGGCAAGTACCACTTTCTACCCAGGTCAAAGCACCCGTAGTTGTATTAAGCGTCGGGGTCAAAATAAATGTTTCACCATCAACTGCAGCAACACCAGTAGCGGTGATAGCAGCTGTATTAGCAGCTAATGCTACGTCTGAAACATATTGACCTGCTTCCGCAGATTCCATTTGGTAACCGATGCTTCCGGCAGTATCACATGCAGCAAGAGTTCCCTCTGTAGCAACACATACAGTCACAGCAGTTTTTACTGCGGCAACGGCGGTAGTTACTTCAGCAAACTTCGCTTTTTTGGTGTAATTCTGATACGCGGGGAGCGCTACTGCGGCAAGAATACCGATAATAGCAACCACGATCATCAATTCGATCAGGGTAAAACCCTTTTGGTTTTGCTTTTGCATGACTTAAGTCCTCTTATTTAGATATTGCAAATCTTTCGCCGTAAAAACAGCATATTATTTACTCGCAATTAGCATGCCAACGTTATCGGCATAAATAGGCCCTATTTATGTGAAGAAATTCAATCTTTTTCGACGACAATATTAAACACAGCGCCAAGACTGACAAAATTTGTCACTTTAGCGGACAATTTTTGACCAAATAGCGTCCTGCATCCTAAATATGCTTCATCGTATGCGTTTACCTGTGCAGGTTTTCAGGATAGATTACGCGATAGAGAGATTCACGAGACATTATCATGGCTAGTGCAAATGCAGCGGTTAGCTTGGCAATCCAACGACGACTGACTGATACAGGTGGCATGACCGCGGAGACCATTGAGCTTGCTATTGAACAAAGCAAGGAGAATGGCAAGCCGTTCTTTGAGCACTTGGTAGAGGAAAATTTTATCACCAGCGGAAAACTCGCCCAGATTTTTTCACTGGAGTACTCCATACCAATCTACGATGTGGAACAACACAACCTGGAGCTTAGCCCTCAGGAAGTCGTTGACGCCAAGCTGGTAAAAAAGCACAGACTTCTTCCCCTTTCACAGCGTGGCAATAAATTATATGTCGCGATAAGCAACCCCACCGACCACCAGGCACTGACGGATGTCCGGTTCCAAACCGGACTGAGCATTGAACCTGTTGTTGCCGATGCCAAGCAGCTTGCTAACGTTATTGAGCGATTTTTTAAATCCCAGGAAGACGACATTAACGACTCCCTTGATGGAGATGATGGTGAACTTGGCGACATTGATATAAAGGCGGTCGATGAGGATCCAGGCAAGGATGAAGGCCCGGTAGGCGGAGGCGATGAAGCCCCCATTGTGAAATTCGTTAACAAAGTATTGATAGATACCATCCGTAATGGGGCATCGGATATCCATTTTGAGCCCTATGAAAAATCCTATCGGGTAAGAGCAAGGATTGACGGTGTTCTTTCCGAAGTGACGCGACCGCCTGTAAAACTTGGCCCACGACTGGCTGCTCGCTTGAAAGTGATGTCAAAAATGGACATTTCGGAGCGGCGAAAACCGCAAGACGGACGTATAAAGTTAAAGCTATCCAAGGACAAATCTATCGATTTTCGGGTAAACACCCTTCCCACTATTTACGGTGAAAAAGTCGTACTCCGTATTCTCGATCCCACATCTGCACAGATGGGTATTGAAGCGCTTGGATATGAAGACCATCAGAGAGAGCTATACATGGATGCCCTGCATCAACCGCAAGGCATGATCCTGATCACCGGCCCAACGGGTAGTGGTAAAACAGTTTCACTTTATACCGGGCTGAACATCCTGAATACCGAAGAGACAAACATCTCCACTGCCGAGGATCCTGTTGAGATTAATCTGGAAGGGATAAACCAGGTTCACGTTGATGCCAAGGTTGGACTTACATTTGCTGAGGCTCTTAGATCCTTCCTGCGTCAGGATCCTGATATCGTGATGGTTGGTGAGATTCGGGATCTGGAAACTGCTGAGATTGCCATCAAGGCAGCCCAGACGGGTCACTTGGTTCTTTCCACGCTTCACACAAATAGTGCTCCTGAAACCCTAACCCGGCTTTTAAACATGGGGGTACCTGCTTTCAGCGTCGCCTCATCATGCAGCCTGATCATTGCCCAGCGTCTGGGGCGTCGTCTGTGTTCGGCTTGTAAAAAACCGGCGGATATACCCGAAAAAGTGCTCAAGGAAGAAGGGCTTCTGGATTGTGGCATTCCCAAGGACGAAGTTCAGGTCATGGAGCCTGTGGGCTGTTCTGAATGCAAGGGAAAAGGGCAAAAGGGTCGTACCGGTATATATGAAGTGATGAAAATTACCCCTGAGATTGCCAAATTGATCATGGAAGGGGGTAATTCTGTTGAAATTGCGAAGTTATCCGCTTCACAGGGTTTCAATAGCCTGCGAAGATCCGCACTTAGAAAAGTAGCAATGGGCGAAATCAGCCTCGCAGAAGCTAGAAGGGTAACTACAGACTAACTACTATGGCCGCCAAAGAAATTACCTACGTCTGGAAAGGCACCAAGAAAGGACAAAAAGCCCAAGGAGAAGTCACCGGGGACAACCCGACGATACTCAAGACCCAGCTCAGACGACAAGGTGTTGTTGTCACTAATTTCAAACGCAAGCCCCAGCCGCTTTTTGGTGGAGGCGGAAAGAAAATCACTAATGCTGACATTGCTATTTTCACACGCCAGATGGCCACTATGCTGCGAGCGGGTGTTCCGCTTGTTCAAGCCCTGGGCATGGTAGCTGAAGGGCTCAAACATCCAAATCTAGAGAGGCTGGTTAAGGAAATTGAGGAGGAAGTCGCTTCGGGAACCCCCTTTGCTTCGGCGCTCGTAAAACACCCAGAATATTTTGACAACCTTTACTGCAGCCTTATCGAAGCAGGCGAGCAGGCAGGCGCACTAGAGACACTTTTAGCCAGGGTGGCAACCTACAAGGAAAAAGCGGAAGAACTTAAGAAAAAAATCAAGAAAGCTCTTTCCTATCCTATTGCTGTGCTAGTTATTGCCTGTATATGTACTGGCATTTTGCTGGTAAAAGTAGTCCCTCAATTTGCCACAACTTTTAGTAGTTTTGGTGCCGAACTTCCCGCATTCACCCTTTTTGTATTAGGAATTTCAGAATCTTTACAAGCTACCTGGTATCTCTATGTCGCTGGCGTTTTTGGATTAGGGTTTATGCATAAACAGTTAACCATTAAGTCCAAAAAGTACGTTGCCTTAGTGGATGGAAACATAATTAAGATGCCTGTAATTGGAGATATTCTCTATAACGGGGTTATCGCCCGATTTGCCCGAACACTTTCAACAACCTTTGCCGCTGGTGTGCCTTTGGTTGAAGCTCTCGATAGTGTCGCAGGCGCTGCAGGCAATGTTATTTATGAGAACGGTATAAACAAAATCCAGGAAGATGTTACCGGAGGTACGCCACTGAATGTCGCTATGAGAAGTTCTGGCTTGTTTCCACCTTTAGCGCTCCAAATGACCTCCATCGGCGAGGAATCCGGGGCACTAGACGATATGTTAGAACGAGTAGCCACTCACTATGAGGGCGCTGTAGATGATGCCGTTGACAATCTCACGGCCATGCTAGAGCCGTTTATTATGTCCGTGCTGGCTGTGTTGGTTGGTGGGATACTTATTGCCATGTATCTGCCTATCTTCCAGCTCGGCGCAGTAATGTAGCCTCAGACCCATTTATATTATGCATTTACTCCTAGAAGGTTGGCCTCTCTGTGTGCTGACGGTTATTTTTGGGCTTCTTATAGGTAGCTTTTTAAACGTCGTAATTCACCGCACGCCTATTTCTCTGGACAAAAAATGGCGCGCTGAGTGCTACGATTATTTGGAGATCACACCTCCTCAAGATAACTCAGCGCACTATTCCATCGTTTGGCCGGGTTCTCACTGCCCAAGCTGTGAGGCACCCATCCACGCATGGCAAAATATTCCGGTTATTAGCTACCTGATCCTTGGTGGAAAATGTTCCAGCTGCAAAACAGCCATAAGTATTCGCTACCCGATATTTGAAATCCTTACTGCCGCTCTCACCTTGCTTGTGGTCATTAAATTTGGTCTTGGTTGGCAATGTCTGGGCGCACTGATCTTTACCTGGTCCCTTATTGCTTTGACAGGTATTGATCTTGATACCCAACTGCTTCCCGATGGAATTTGCCTACCACTTCTCTGGCTTGGATTGATTGCCAACTCATTTGGCGCTTATACCGACATCCAGTCGGCTCTTTGGGGGGCAATTGTTGGCTATGTGAGTCTCTGGACAGTCTTTTGGGCTTTTAAACTGGCTACAGGTAAAGAAGGAATGGGTTTTGGTGATTTCAAGCTGTTGGCCGCGCTGGGCGCATGGATGGGCTGGCAATCCTTGCCAATGATCATATTGGTTTCTTCCGCCTCAGGGGTTCTGGTCGCTGTGCTAATGATGATTTTCTTTGCCCACGATCGCAGAGTCCCCATAGCCTTTGGGCCATATCTTGCCCTCGGAGGCTGGCTTGCCTTTATGTATGGACCTGAGATTTCTGCAGCTGCACCAATGCTTTTCCCCATGGGTTAATCGCAATGCTCCGCATTGGTCTGACTGGCGGTATAGGAAGCGGAAAAAGTAGTGCGGCATCTTTCTTTGTTGATCAGGGCGTTACTGTCATAGATCTCGACCAGATCGCCAGAAAAATTGTCGCTCAAGGCTCTCCCGCACTGACACAAATTCTGAAGCGTTATGGTGATCAAATCCTGGACAGCAAAGGGCATCTGGACCGACAAAAACTGGCCGAAATTATCTTTCTGGAAGCGGGTGAGAAAAAGTGGCTGGAAGATTTACTTCATCCGCTGATACGCGAAGAACAACATAGGCAAGTGGATACAGCAAAGTCCAGCTATGTTGTTATTGAGATTCCCCTTCTCGTTGAAAACCAGCTTTCATCAACGGTTGATAGGGTATTGCTGATTGATTGTTCGGAAACCCTCCAGAAGGAACGAGCACTAAGTCGAGGAAATCAGTCAGAACAGCAAATAGACCGAATCATCGAGGCACAGGCAACTCGCGAACAACGTCAAAAAATTGCAGATGACATTGTCTTAAATGATGGATCTATGAAGGCAATGCAAAACCAGTTGGAGAAGCTGCATCAAGACTATTTAAATTTAGCCGGCACCCAAAAAACTAGATAGACAAAGCATCAATTATCGGCTTATTCGCTTCAGGGAATTGATAATTCGAAAGATCGTTGAGTGATACCCAGCGAACTTCCTGCCCTTCCTTCCCTAGCGGTTCACCATTGAATTCTGTCACTAATAAAACTTCAAGATACACACTTTTTTCCGGGTAATCCCATGGCACCTGAATAAGCGGGCGAGTAACCACAACCTCAATACCTAACTCTTCAGACAACTCCCTGGTCAGTGCAGCCGCAACAGACTCCCCTTCACTGATTTTTCCGCCAGGAAACTCCCACAACCCTCCTTTATGAACATGCTTTGGTCTCAAAGAGATACAAATATGCTCTTCTCTCATAATGACACCGACCGCAACACGAGTGGGTTGATTTATGTCTTTCAGGCACATGGATTTCTATCTGATTGAATGGGACGACAATCTAGGCAGGCGAGCTAACCATAATGGGTATAAATAGCTATGAACGGTAGTCGGCATTAATACTGACGTACTCATGTGATAGGTCACAGGTCCAGATTGTTTCGCTGCAATTCCCCATTCCCAGATCAATACGAATGGTGAACTCAGCTTGGTCGAAAACTTGCTGTCCCAGTTCTTCCCTATATCCGGAAGCAACTCCAGCATCTTCAACTATAAGCAAATCATCAAGCCAAACTCGAACGTTGGAAACATCTAATTGTTCAACACCCGAACGACCAATTGCCGCAACCAGCCTTCCCCAATTGGGATCGCTGGCAAACATGGCTGTCTTAACGAGTGGTGAATGGGCAATACTATAAGCCACCTTCAAGCAGTCATCCGTGTCGGCACCATTATCCACAACTATGGTGACAAATTTGGTTGCACCCTCGCCATCCCGCACCAGAAGTTGGGCCAGCTCTTTAAACACATCAATTACTGATTTGGCGAGTAACTGCCCCTGACTGGACTCAACGCTATCGATCAAAGGCATCTCCGCCTTGCCCGTAGCGGCTAATATAATCGAGTCATTGGTAGATGTATCGCCATCTACTGTCACCCGGTTAAACGATTTATCCGTCGCCAAAGAACAAATATTTTGTAAGGTTTCCTTTTGGACATAGGCGTCGGTAAATACATAGGCAAGCATAGTCGCCATATCAGGGCGAATCATTCCAGCGCCCTTGGCTATGCCATTTATGCGTACTTTGACGCCATCAATTTCGATTTCCCTGGTGACCATTTTTGCGAAAGTATCGGTTGTCATGATTGCCTTGGCAACGGATTCCCAATTTTCTTCACTCAGGTTTTCGAAAGCCCGGGGAACACCCTTTTCCACTGCGTTCATATTCATGGGCATACCGATAACTCCTGTTGAAAACGGCAGCACTGATTCAATGGGAACATTTGCCAGCTCAGCGACTTGTTTGCAGGAGTTATATGCATCGTCCATGCCTTGCAAGCCTGTGCAGGCATTGGCATTGCCGGAATTAATCAGCAAATATCTTGTATGCGCACTCGCCAAGTGTTTTTGGCTAACAATGACTGGAGCCGCTTTGTATAAATTTTGAGTGAAGCATCCCGCCACTGAGCTCCCTTCTGATAACTCTATAAGCACCAAATCCTCGCGGCCAGCATAACGAATACCCGCATCCACGGATGACAGGCGAATGCCACTTACGGGTGGCAAATGAGGGGTCTTAATATCACCAACAGCCATGCTGTTTCCTGAATGTTTTTACGGCGTCCATCATAAAACTCATGCGCCACAATTTAGTAAAGAATCAGATACCTATATCACTTATATCTGACAGCAAACTTAGTAGAAAGATTTACGTAAGCGATCCGCAGCATTGCTTATATTTTTTGCCTGACCCGCATGGGCAGGGATTGTTACGCCCTACTTTCTCTTCTTCGCGAATAAATGTTTCAACCTTTTGGGCTTGCCTCAGCTGTTTTGCCCCACCTCCGTCCAGAGAACTCGCGGATGCATGCTTCATGGACATAGCTTCGCGTGCACGAATTTCTTGTTCTGCCCGGGCTTTACGCATTTGTTCAATCTCTTCCGGACTAGCGATCTCGACCCGAGAAAGAATACGAACGGCTTCAAATCTAACTCTTTCCATCATGCTGGAAAATAGTTCAAATGACTCTCGCTTGTATTCCTGCTTGGGATTTCGACCACCATACCCACGCAACCCTATACCTGCTCGAAGGTAATCCATCGTTGCCAGATGGTCTTTCCACATTCGATCAAGGGTTTGAAGCATCAGATCGCTTTCCAGACGATGCAGGGCTTCTTCAGGCAACTTTTCCATTTTCTTGTCATAGGCTTCCTGCATTTCCGACAAAACTTTTTCTTCTACGGCGGCAGTATCAACTGATTTATCCGAGAGCACCCACTCTTTAATCCCTTCTACGGGCAATTTAAAGTCAAGCTGCAGTTCTTGTTCCAGATCATCCAGTGACCACATATCTTCAAGGCTACCTGGCGGCATGTATTTACTAACCACCTGATGGACAACTTCAGCTCGCATCGCGGCAAGGGTATCCGAGATATCTTCACTTTCAAGCAGCTCATTACGTTGACCATAAACAACCAAACGCTGATCGTTAGCCACATCATCGTACTCAAGCAACTGCTTGCGAATATCAAAGTTTCGACCTTCCACCTTACGCTGGGCTTTTTCAATTGAATTGGTCACCATTCGGTGCTCAATTGCCTCACCATGTTCCATGCCAATCGCCTGCATCATTCCCCTCACGCGCTCAGAGGCGAATAGTCGCATCAGACTGTCTTCCATAGACAAGTAGAAACGAGTTAAACCTGGGTCGCCCTGTCGACCGGCCCGACCTCGTAACTGATTATCAATTCGACGGGATTCATGTCGCTCTGTACCAATGATATGCAGGCCTCCAGCTTCCAGAACCTGCTCATGTCGAATTTTCCAGTCTTCTCTAATTTTTGCTATTTTTTTGTCATCCGCCTTCTTCAATGCATTGATTTCTGCATCAGGGTTACCACCCAGGACAATGTCCGTACCACGGCCAGCCATATTAGTGGCAATAGTTACCGCACCTGGAAGACCTGCATTGGCGACGATCTGCGCCTCTTTTTCATGGTACTTGGCATTTAGCACTTCATGCTTGATACCTTCTTTTTTGAGAATATTTGAAACATATTCAGATGATTCTACTGAAATAGTGCCCACCAGAACGGGCGCACCCTTTTCGACATATTCCTTGATGTCGCGCACAACTGCTTCGTACTTCTCTTGCTGACTCAGATAGATCAAATCATTAAGGTCTTTTCGCACCGTCGGCTTGTTGGTGGGAATAACCACCACTTGAAGACCATAAATCTGCTGGAATTCCACCGCTTCTGTATCAGCCGTTCCCGTCATACCAGATAATTTTTTATAGGTACGGAAGAAATTCTGGAATGTCGTTGAAGCCAAGGTCTGGCTTTCGTTCTGGATAGCCAGTCCTTCTTTAGCCTCGATCGCTTGATGCAGCCCTTCGCCCATCCGCCGTCCGGGCATAGTTCGACCTGTATGCTGGTCAATCAGGATTACCTGATCGCCTTGCACGATATATTCAACGTCTCGCTTATTCAGGTGATGCGCCTTAAGGGCCGTATGAACGTGGTGTAGCAGACCCAAATTCTGCGCTGAATACAGGCTTTGCTCAGGAGCAATTAGATTCCTTTCTTCAAGAATCTTTTCTACTCGGTTATGCCCCTCCTCCGTTAGCTCAATTGATCGCATTTTTTCGTCGACAATAAAGTCGCCCGGCTCTTCTGCTTCTTGGCCTTCTTCCGACTCTATATGTTCAGACAAAAAAGGCACTATCTGGTTAATTTCCTGGTACATCCTTGAGCTATCTTCCGCAGGACCAGAAATAACCAGTGGGGTTCTAGCTTCATCAATCAGGATGGAATCCACCTCATCCACAATGGCAAAGTTTTGGCCACGCTGAGTACGCTGCTCCAGACGAAAAACCATGTTGTCACGCAGAAAGTCAAAACCGAATTCGTTATTTGTTCCGTAAGTGATATCGGCTGCATAGGCTTCCCGACGAGCACAGGGTTTTAAGTGCTGAAAGTTAGGGATCTGGCTTTGATGCTCCTCGTCATATAAAAATGACGTGTTATCCGGACCTAGCGCTCCTGAAGACTGGATAATCCCTACGCTCATTCCCAATTTACTGAATATAGGCCCCATCCAGTGGGCGTCACGGCGGGCCAGATAGTCATTCACTGTCACAACATGCACTCCCTCGCCAGAGAGCGCATTGAGATAGGAGGCAAGAGTGGAGACCAGTGTTTTACCCTCACCCGTGCGCATCTCTGAAATATTGCCTTCATGCAAAGCGATACCGCCCATCATTTGCACATCAAAATGACGCAATCCTAGCGACCGCTTACTCGCTTCACGAACCGCTGAAAATGCTTCTACCAACAAATCGTCCAACTTGGCACCGGCTGATAATTTATCTTTCAGCTCCTGCGTTATCTGGCGAAGTTCATTGTCGGATTTGGCTTCCATTTCTTGCTCGAGACCATTTATCTGGTCTACGAGCTTGCCCATACGTTTTAATTCCCGGTCGTTCTGGGTTCCAAAAATTTTTCTGATAAGCCCAAACATGGCTGGTATTTCTCTCTTTTTTTAAGGGTTTGGCTAATATAGCCAGATAATCAAATGCGAGGCGGACAGAGAACCGTTAAGGATCTGACCAAAAGGGGCGGGATTTTAAATTAGCGAATGGTGCGGCGTATATAGCTAGCTGGATCGACCGAACGGCCGTTTTTGTAAACTTCAAAATGAATATGGGGCCCAGTAGATCGGCCTGTTGTACCCATGGCGGCCAGTACCTGACCTTTATTTACAATTTCACCCAACTCTACGTGTATCTCGGAATTATGACCATATCGTGTGACATAGCCGTTTTCATGGGTGATTTCTACCAGTTGTCCATAGCCATAACGATCGCCCGCAAACGTCACTACTCCAGCAGCGACAGCGAGAACATCGGAGCCAGCCTTACCTGCAATATCTACCCCATTATGCCAGGCTTGCTGTCCATTAAAGGGGTCGGCTCTCATTCCGTAATTCGAGGATACCCATCCGTTAGAGGCGGGCAAACCTGAAGGGGAGTTTTGGCGCGTAATATGACGATCCTGAATAAGTTCAGCCATCATATCCAATTGAAGGGCTCTATCCTCCAGTTTAAAACCAAGCTCTTCAAGCATTGAGAGTGTTTCACCCTCGGAAGACACCCGACTGTATGTGCCCTCGCTAGGGCCACCAAGCGCTGGGGCTGAACTGAAATCGAACTCGCCGTCTTCCAGCTCTGCTTTCGAGGTCAAAAGTTCACCCAGCGCTTCAAGCCGGGATAGTTTGGCTTGCATCTGGGCAAGCCTCAACGTCATTGCCTGCAAGCGTTGTTCAGCTACTTCCTTGGTATCAACAACTGCTTGTTGTTGCTCGGCCATATCGGCCTCAAGTGCTTCCGCCACCTGATCAAAAAAGTGCGTTTCGCTTTTACTGAACTCGGCGCCCAACCAAAAGCCAACGCCCATGGGTAATCCGAGCAAGCAACAAGAAATAGCTACACGCGCCCAGGTAGGCACGGATATCGCGCTGGAACGACCCTCTATCCCTTTGATTAAAATGATCTTCATAAAGCGATTCCCGAAAACGGGTTATGCCGCCCCGAGAACTGGCTGAATGTAGGAAATGGGAGCATCTTCTATATTGTCAAAAGTAACGACTTCCCAAGCATCTTCATTGGCAATCAATTCACGCAACAAAATGTTATTCAACGCGTGTCCAGACTTGTGCGCACGAAATTCCCCAATGAGGCTATTCCCCAAAAGGTAAAGGTCACCAATGGCATCCAAAATTTTGTGCTTCACAAATTCATCCTCGTACCGAAGGCCATATTCATTGAGAATACTGAACTCATCGACGGCAATAGCGTTATCTACACTAGCACCTCTAGCCAATCCACGCGAACGCATATATTCAAATTCGTGAACAAATCCAAATGTTCGGGCCCTACTGACCTCTTTTACATAGGATGTGGTAGAAAAATCAATCTCAGCTTGCAGCGGTTTGTCACGGAAGACCGGATGATCAAAATCGATGGAAAAAGCAACCTTGAAACCATTAAAAGGTCTAAAGCTGGCAACCTTATCGCCATCCCTAACTTCTATCTCGCGAATAATCCGGATGAATTTTTTAGGCGCGTCCTGGTCTCTTATTCCTGCTGATTGCAGCAAGAATACAAATGGACCAGCACTACCGTCCATTAGGGGGACTTCAGGTCCATCAACATCAATGATGGCATTATCGATGCCGATACCAGCCATGGCAGAGAGCAAATGTTCAACTGTAGATACGCGTACATCTCCAGTACCCAGGGATGTAGACAAGGTGGTATCTCCCACCTGATGGGCATGAGCGACGATTTCAACAGCCGGATCAAGGTCTACTCGCCGAAAGACAATGCCATGATCTACAGGGGCTGGGGATAGAGTCAGACGAATTTTTTGACCGGTGTGCAAACCAACACCTGTTGCACGAATCACATTCTTAAGTGTTCGTTGACGGATCATCCTTAAGCATGCCCTCTAAGTAGTTGTGAAACAGAGCGAGCATTCTAAGCAAGTGGCCTTTAAATTGACAGCTATTTGACAGGCAGATACCTATGCACTGCAAACCAGATCACAAGATGACAAGCGCCATGCCATCCTGTGACCGATATGTAAACAGCCAAAGACTTATGGGCATTTTAATGCACCATAAACCCCGGGCTTCTGACAACAATGTCGAAGCACAAAGTACCTACAATCGTCGACTAGTCCGCCTGACGGCGCAGGAACGCCGGAACATCCAGGTATTCCATATCTTCAGGCTTTTTGGATAAATCCTCTGCCAGTGCGGTATTTCTTCGATTGCGAATGGCTGTCGGGATATCTAGTTCTTGGTAATCAGGCTCTGGATTCGTATGAACCTTTTCAGACTGGGTATTATCGACAACCTTTGTTGGATTGCGCGCTTCATTCTGAGCGCCGAGCCCCGTGGCAACCACAGTCACTCGCAGTTCATCATCCATGGTTTCGTCAATCACGGTACCCACGACAACTGTCGCGTTATCCGAGGCAAATTCCTCGATGGTATCGCCCACTTCCGAAAATTCACCCAAGCTCAGGCTTGGACCGGCCGTGATATTTACCAGAATACCGCGAGCACCCATTAGATCAATGTCATCGAGAAGTGGACTACGAGCCGCTGCCTCAGCAGCTTCACGTGCCCGGTTTTCACCTGAAGCGTATCCGGTGCCCATCATGGCCATACCCATTTCGCTCATGACTGTTTTCACGTCTGCAAAATCGACGTTGATCATTCCCGGTCTGATTATCAGATCAGCAATGCCTTGAACTGCACCATTGAGAACATCATTGGCCTTGGCAAATGCATTTACGAGACTGACATCCTTACCCAAAACCGAGAGCAATTTCTCATTGGGTATAGTAATCAGTGAATCTACCGAGTCTGCCAACTCTGCCAATCCCTGGTCGGCGACGGCTGTCCGCTTTTTGCCTTCAAAATTGAAAGGGCGAGTTACAACTGCCACAGTCAAAATACCCAGCTCGCGAGCCACACTGGCGACGACAGGGGCGCCACCAGTACCGGTACCACCGCCCATTCCGGCTGTGATAAAGACCATATCGGCATCTGCCAAAACATCAGCAATACGATCTCGATCTTCCATGGCTGATTGCCTGCCCACTTCAGGATTCGCACCAGCACCGAGCCCTTTGGTGACATTACTTCCCAGCTGCAAAACAGTGCAGCCTTCCATGCCTTTTAAAGCCTGGGAATCTGTATTGGCGCAAATAAACTCCACACCTTCGACATTGTTATCGATCATGTGTTTGATGGCATTACCACCTCCGCCACCAACACCGATCACCTTAATTACCGCGCTTTGCGGGACTGTATCTACGAGTTCAAACATGGCGCTTTCCTCCGTTTATTACTCTTGCGTAGAATCGTTTGGAACGTTTAAGGACAACGCCTTAAAAATTCCCCTTAAACCAGTTTTTTACTTTGTCCAATAAACCTTCAAATTTTTCCGATGAAGACTTACCAGACTTGTTTGTTCCGCCACTGGAGTGGGTAATGCCGTATTTCAGCAAGCCCACACCTGTGGCATAGATTGGGTTGTTCACAATATCCGTCAGACCAGTGACGTTTTGAGGAACCCCAAGACGCACTGGCATGTGAAATATTTCCTCGGCCAATTCGACCGCACCTTCCATCTTTGACGTACCGCCGGTGAGCACGACACCGCCAGCGAGCAACTCTTCATAGCCGCAGCGGCGTAACTCTGCCTGAACCAGGTTGAACAACTCTTCGTATCGAGGCTCAACTACTTCTGCCAATGCCTGCCGAGACAAATTTCGCGGTGGTCGATCACCGACACCCGGGACCTTGATGGTCTCCTCTGGGCGGGTAATGCTGGCGAGGGCACAGGCATATTTGATCTTGAGTTCTTCGGCATACTGGGTGGGTGTGCGCAAGGCCATGGCGATGTCATTGGTTACCTGATCACCAGCAATCGGGATTACCCCGGTATGGCGAATTGCACCATCCGTAAAAATAGCGATATCCGTAGTACCACCGCCGATATCGACCAAACATACACCCAGTTCTTTTTCATCATCTGTAAGCACGGCGTAACTGGAGGCCACTTGCTCCAGAATGACTTCGTCTACTTCCAAACCACAGCGATTAATACATTTCACAATGTTCTGCATGGCGTTCACTGCGCAGGTCACCAGATGCACTTTGGCTTCCAGACGAACTCCTGACATACCAAGTGGCTGTCGAACACCCTCCTGCTCGTCAATCAGGTATTCCTGCGGCAGGATATGCAAAATTTTCTGATCAGCAGGAATAGCCACTGCCTGGGCAGCATCTATCACCCGCTCTACATCCAGCTCATAAACTTCCCGGTCGCGTATGGCGACGATGCCGTGAGAATTCATGCTGCGAATATGATTACCGGCAATGCCTACATACACAGAGTGTATGTTGCAGCCCGCCATCAACTCAGCCTCTTCAACTGCGCGCTGAATGCTCTGCACTGTGGATTCAATATTGACCACAACGCCTTTTTTGAGTCCCGTCGAGCGGTGAGAACCGATACCAACTATTTCCAGTTCTCCATCCTCGCCAAGCTCTCCGACAATGGCGACGACCTTGGACGTTCCAATGTCCAAACCTACGATTAAGTTGCCTTCTGTGGATGCACTCATTGTTCTATACCTAAGTAGCTATACCGGGTTGTTTGTTTTAGTTGAAGATGGATTTCTTGCTGGCTCATCCCCATTCGCCATTTGTTTTTCTTCCTGGGTACGGCGTGCACGAATTGCCACACCGTTGTCATACCGGGCATCAATTTCACCGATTGTTTGTCGCTCCTCTGAGGGAAGTCGACGCCACGCGGCCAGCGCATGGCGAACTCTTTTTAAATGGTCACTGCGGCCCAGATCTATTTCGAGGCCCGACTCCCAAACCATAATCCAGCCTCCAGAAGCATCCTGAGCAAGCATTTCAACGCTCTCACCGGATACAAGAACAGCACTGTTTAACAAGTGATATATATCGATTGCCTCGCGCGCACCTGTCTCGGCATCGACGCCCCGCAGGTTGGAGCTAAGCAGAGGCAACCCGGAAATCTCCTCATGAATGGGAGATTCAATGAATTCCCCCAGCGAACTGATGTAGCCTTGATCATTCCACTGGGCTACCGGCCTTTCTTCCTTAACCTGAACAACCAAGGAGTCCGGGTATATACGTTTGATTTCAGCGTCTTCTACCCAGGGCACCTGCCGGATTTCGGCTCGTAGCTTTTTAATATCGATAGAGAAAAGATCGCCATCGAGATTTTCCGTTATCGCTTTATGCACGGCACTCTGGTCCAGCCAGTTAAACTCACCTTCAAGAACCACGTTCTCAACCGGCCAGTTCAATTTAGGCAAGAGCCAATAGATCCCGAAGCCTGATAAGCCAACAACTGTTATAAAGAACATAGCCGTCATGGTGTTTTTAAAGATCGCCGAAATATCCACGCGGTTGTTTCTTTGGCTTACCCGAGAACGCGAAGCTCCTCGACTTCTTGCCTTGACTGCTCTGGAAGAGCTCATCTCCTCACCTCCATAGATGTTTCCAAAATTTTGACGACCATCTGACTAAAACTAAGTCCGGCAACTTTGGCCGACATGGGGACCAGGCTGTGTGAAGTCATTCCCGGTGCAATATTGACCTCCAGTAACATGAGTTCATCATGCTCATCCATCATCAGATCAATGCGAGCCCAGCCATTGCATCCAAGTATGTTGTAGGCCTCCATGCTTACTCTTTGCATTTCTTTAATGAGTGATTCATCGACTTGGGCGGGACAAACGTACTCAGTATTGTCAGAAAGATACTTTGCTTCGTAATCGTAAAATTCATGGCTGCTGGCAATCTCTACTGGGGGGTAAGCCCTGTCGCCAATGACAGGAACGGTAAACTCTCGCCCGGGCAACCAGTGTTCGGCGATGACTATGCTGTCGTGAGTTGCCGCATCTACATAGGCTGCCTGAAGGCCTTCAGGGGTAGTGGCAATAGCCATTCCAAGGCTAGACCCTTCATTGGCTGGCTTCACCATGACCTTTCCACCCAGCTTTTCGATCGTTTCGCCCCATTCGGTATCTGGTCCCAGCAGCTTAAAAGCTGCTGTTGGCAAATCAGCACCGCGCCACATTAATTTGGTTCGATATTTATCCATGGCCAGAGCTGATGCAGCAACGCCACTGCCGGTATATGGAATTCCAAGTGCTTCCAGAAGGCTCTGCATACGCCCATCTTCCCCGCCAGGACCATGCAACACGAGGAATGCCCTATTGATTTTGGACGAACGAATTTGATCCACAGCGTCTGCACCGATATCTAACTTAACGGCATCAACGCCTGCATCGAGCAATCCAGCCAGGACAGCCTCTCCACTCTGGAGTGAAATCTGGCGCTCCGATGACATTCCGCCACAAAGCACCCCGACCCGGCCAAACCTGCTCATATCCTGACCAGTCATTAGCGCAACTCCCTTTCTTTCAAGGCTCGTGCCAACTGACTGACATTACCTGCACCCTGCGTAATCACCAGATCACCTGCCTTTACCAGATCAGCCACCAGGTCAGGAACGTCTTCAATATTCCTAACAAACAGGGGATCAACCAACCCGCGTTGACGAATGCTATGGCATAACTGGCGCGAATCTGCACCAGCAATAGGTTCCTCACCAGCGGAATAGACGGAAGTCACGATCAGTACGTCTGTAGTGGAGAGCACACTGACAAAGTCATCGTATAAATCCCGCGTCCGCGTATACCTGTGAGGCTGGAAGATCATGACCAGACGTTTTTCTGGGAAACCACCTCTTATGGCCGCGATGGTCGCAGCAACTTCCTTCGGGTGATGACCGTAGTCATCAACCAGCATGGCCGTGCCCTCTGCCACCGGGAAATCACCCTGAATTTCAAACCTTCTCCCCACTCCACCAAACGCCACAAGGCCGGCAATAATATGCTCGTCGGAAACCCCTTCATCTGTGGCAATAGCAACCGCCGCTGTCGCATTTAGCACGTTGTGCACACCGGGAATTTGTATATCGGCCTCGATATCGGGCAAATCCCCCGGTCGAGAAATTTTGAGCCAGGTACTGTTGCCACTTTGCTTGTAATCGAGCACACGGAAATCAGCACCTTCTGAAAAACCATAAGTCAGCAGGGGACGATTCACCCTTGGCATAATTTCTGCCAAATCCGGGTCGTCAAGACAGATAACTGCCAATCCGTAAAATGGCAAGTTGTGAAGAAAGTCTACGAACGTAGCTTGCAGCTTGCCGAAATCACCACCATAGGTATCCATGTGATCCGCATCAATATTGGTCACAATGGCGGCCATCGGCTGAAGATGTAAAAAGGAGGCATCTGATTCATCTGCCTCGGCGACAAGATATCGGCTTTCACCCAAACCGGCATTGGAACCTGAGGCCTTTACCAGCCCCCCGACCACATAGGTTGGGTCTCGACCGGCTTCTGTCAGAATCGAGGCAATAAGACTGGTAGTGGTGGTCTTGCCATGGGTTCCAGCGACAGCTATGCCATGGCGGTAACGCATCAGTTCGGCCAACATTTCTGCCCTTGGCACTATAGGAATTCGTAATTCCTTGGCCCGGACATACTCAGGATTTTCATGATCAATGGCGCTACTGACAACAACCACATCCACGTCTATAACATTTTCTGCTGCATGTCCTTCATAAACGCGAATACCTGCTTGCTGCAGGCGATCGGTAGTCGATGACAACCGCTGATCCGAACCTGAAATGAGATAATTCTGGTTATTTAAAACTTCTGCAATACCGCACATACCGGTACCGCCAATACCGATAAAATGGATGCGCTTGATTCGACGCATCTCAGGGATATGAATAGGTCCGCTAGGCGACATGTGTCAACTCCTCACACTGTTTCAGAATTTGCTGTGCGGAATTTCTAATTCCTTTGGTACGTGCTTTTTCAGACATCTGAACCAAGCGATCCCGATCCTGTAGCAGCTGGGTTAACAGCAAACCAAATCGAACAGGGTCCTGCTCACTTTGCTGATAGAGCAAAGCGGCATTCACTGACACCAGCCAGTTGGCGTTGGCGGTTTGGTGATCATCAATTGCATAGGGAAAAGGCACAAACAGCGCTGGCAATCCAGCTACCGCTATTTCAGAAACAGTCATCGCTCCCGCACGGCAAACCACCAGGTCTGCCCACTGATATGCTGCGGCCATGTCTTCTATAAACGCACTAATTTCGGCTTCTACACCGGCCTTTTTATAAGACTCTGTGGCCTCATCCAGAAGTTTTGGGCCCGCCTGGTGACGCACCAGCGGACGCTGGTCTGGCGGCATATCTTTCAAGGCAATCGGAACCGACTCATTCAGGAACCTCGCCCCCAGACTTCCACCCAAAACCAGTAGCCTGGGTCGCCACTGCGAATCGTTAACCGCTTCATACTTGCCAGGGAGATTGACGACCTCTTCGCGAACCGGATTTCCGACGGTCAGTGAATTTGGCAGTGCTTGCTCAAATCCACACAACACTTTTGATGCTATGCGACTCAACAATTTATTGGTCGTGCCAGCGACAGCATTTTGCTCATGAATAACCAGCGGAATACCCGCCATTCGCGCCGCAACCCCTCCGGGTCCCGCGCTGTATCCACCGAAGCCAACAACCAGGTCGGGGCGAAGATTTTTCAGGATTTTCCTGGCTTGATGAATCGCTTTGATTATCTTGATTGGCGCTGAGATAAGTGGCTTGATGCCTTTTCCACGAACACCAGAAATTTCAATGCAATGGAATTCAATCCCATTAGCCGGCACTACTCGAGCCTCAAGCCCTTGATTCGTCCCGAGCCAACTGATTTTGTATCCACTCTGGCGTGCCAGAGCAGCAAAGCCCAACGCTGGATAAACATGCCCGCCGGTTCCTCCGGCCATAATCAGGAAGTGCCTACTCATTTATCAGCCTCCCGCTCACCTAGCTGGCGGCGCTCCCAATCAGCACGCAATACCAAAGCCAGCAATGCAGACCACACCAGCACACTGCTGCCGCCGTAGCTAATGAATGGCAATGTGAGCCCCTTGGTTGGCAATAACCCGCAAGAAACTCCAATATTGATAAAACACTGAAACAGGAATAAGAGCCCAACACCCGAGACCAGATATCCCGCGTACCGCATAACATCATTGCCCTGTCCTTCGACAATGCACCGACGGCCAATACGCAGTATCCGCTCTCCTAATGTCCAAAGGAGCACGATAAGAAGCACGGCGCCTACCAGACCAGTTTCTTCAGCAATTACAGCAAAGACAAAATCAGTATGTGCCTCAGGCAGATAAAATAGTTTCTGCAAACTGTTGCCCAGGCCAACACCAAACCATTCTCCTCGTCCAAAGGCGATGAGTGCCTGCGTTAGTTGGTAACCACTATTGAATTGATCCGCCCAGGGGTCCATAAACGATAGAATGCGCTGCATTCTGTAGTCCGATGATGTTGCCAAATACGCCAGCAGCAATACCGACACACCCAGTGTCAGAACAAATCGCCACAATGGGATACCTGCCAAAAAGAGCACCGCCAATATCGTTCCCGATAGCACGACTGCAGAACCAAAATCAGGCTCCAGCAAAAGCAAAATAAGGACGGCGCCAAGAATTACCATAGGCTTACCAAATCCTGCCCAGGTTGTTCTCAGCTCATCGCCCTGACGCACCAGATATGACGCCATAAAGGTAAGCATGGCGAGCTTGGCAAATTCAGACACCTGAAAATTGAACAGCCCTAGATTTAACCAGCGCTGACTGCCATTGACCCGCACACCAACACCTGGAAGTAGCACTACAATAAGCAAGCCGACGGCAAGCATCAAAACCCAATGGCTATAGTCTTTCCATACGCTCATTGGAATCATGACAGTAATGATCACTGCCATGGCCCCTATAGCAAGAAAGACCAGGTCTTTTTGCAAATAATAAAGGGGATCTCCTGCTCTGGATTCAGCAATGGCAACAGAGGCGCTTGCACCAAAAACCAGACCAACACTTATCAACAGCAACCAAAGCATCACAAACACCCAGTCAATCTGGGCCGTGCCTTTTGCGGGCAATGAAAAACTATCTACCGCTTTTTTCAGCAGAAGCGTGCTCAATGGGTTGTGCAAAAACACATTCATACCAGTGCCTCCACCGCCCGGGCAAACTCGTTGCCGCGATGTTCATAACCATTGAACATATCGAAACTGGCACAGGCGGGAGACAACAACACAATATCTCCTGCCTGACTGGATTGAGCGGCTACTTGAACAGCGGCATCCATACTGACTGCAAAAAGTATGGGTGCACAATCCTGCAACACAGAGGCTAACTTGTCCGCATCCTGGCCGATCAAAACCAACTGTTTGACGTGCGCTTTTATCAAGGATTTCAACTCATCGAATTTCTGGCCTTTTGCCTGACCACCGGCAATCAAGACAATATTCTTGCCTAAACCCAAACCTTCCAACGCTGCCACAACGGCGCCTACATTGGTTGCCTTCGAATCGTCGATCCATTGAACTGACATGTGCCGGGAAACTAACTGACAACGATGGGGAAGCCCGGCAAATTCTCTCGCGACTTTTTTCATGGCTGATTCAGAAATACCAACCGCTTCCGCCAAAGCCATGGCCGCCAAAACATTGGCATGATTGTGTGAACCCTTGAGCGCAACGTCGTCTGCGGCGATCAATGGGTGATGACCTCTAACCAGCCAGGTCTCGCCACTCAATTGACGAAGGCCAAAATCATTAATATCCGGGTTGTCCAGACCAAAACTCAAGGAAGTTTGGCCGTCTTGCACTAAAGGTTGCGTTAACTCATCTTCTCGATTGAATATCAAACGTTCAGCTTTCTTGTAGATGCGCTGTTTAGCCGCGTGATACTCAAGCATGGAAGCATAACGATCCATGTGATCAGCACTGAGATTAAGAACGCAGGCTGCGACTGGCGCGAGGCTGCCTACCAGTTCCAGCTGAAAGCTCGACAATTCAAGCACATACAAGTCGACATTTTCTTCCAGCAGGTCTAGTGCCGCCGTTCCCAGATTTCCGCCAACACCAACATTAAATCCGTCTGCCTTGGCCATTTCCGCAACAAGCGAAGTTACCGTGCTTTTCGCATTGGAACCCGTAATCGCGATCACTGGCTTATCAACTGCTTGGGCAAATAATTCAATGTCACCAAAAACTTTTACCCCAGCCTGCAATGCTGATTGCACCCAACTGTTTTTAGGGTCTATACCGGGACTCAAAATCACTTCTGAATAACCACAGAGATCGCCGTCTTCCAGGGCGCCTAGATGCACTTGAACCCCAGGAAATTCTTTTTTGAATACATCCAGGCCGGGTGGGTTATCGCGACTGTCGTAGACATCAAATTCACGCCCTTGAGATTGGAGGAAACGCGCCACAGACAAGCCAGTAACGCCGATGCCAATCAGCGCCCTGCGAATGTCTGTTGATATAAGTTGCGTCACTTCAGCCAATCTCACTTTTTTCTCTCTAGCGAATTTTCAGCGTTGCCAGACCAAACAAAACCAGCATTACCGTGATAATCCAAAAGCGAACAATCACACGCGGCTCTGGCCAGCCCTTGAGTTCAAAATGGTGATGCAGGGGTGCCATGCGAAATATCCGTTTGCCAGTTAACTTGAACGAGGTCACCTGCAAAATGACCGAAAGCGTTTCGATCACGAACACACCAGACATAATGAAAAATACGATTTCGTGACGGGCAACAACGGCGATTACACCCAATGCGGCACCCAAAGCCAGGGCGCCAACATCTCCCATAAATACTTGGGCCGGATAGGTGTTAAACCAAAGAAAGCCCATGCCAGCACCTGCCAGCGCCGCAGTGAAGACAACGAGCTCACCCGCTCCCGGAACATAGGGAATGTGCAGATAAACGGAGAAATAGGAATGCCCAGCCAAATAGGCAATAACACCCAGAGCACCACCGATAATGACGCTGGGAAGGATGGCCAAACCATCCAGCCCGTCTGTCAGGTTGACTGCATTACTGGAACCGACAATCACAAAATAGGTCAACACAATAAATAACGGACCCATCTGCAAACTGATGTCCTTGAAGAACGGCACAATCAAGGCGGTCTCTTCAGGCAATATTGCTGATTGATACAGGTAAATTGCCGCGGTCAGACCAATTATGGATTGCCCAAGGTATTTCCAGCGTGCAGCCAGACCTTTGGGATTTTTATAAACCACTTTTTGATAATCATCGATAAAGCCGATGGCACCAAAACCAAAGGTCACTAAAAGCACCACCCAGACATAACGGTTGCTCAGGTCTGCCCACAGCAGTGAGCTGACGAATATGGCAATCAGTATCAGTGTGCCACCCATGGTTGGCGTACCGGCCTTGACCAAATGGGTTTGCGGACCATCATCTCGAACTGCCTGACCAACCTGCATATAGTTCAGGCGCCGGATCATGGGAGCGCCAAATACCAGGGAAATTGCCAGGGCGGTTAACACACCTAAAATTGCACGCAGAGTCAGATACCCAAACACCTGAAACCCGGAGTAATACTGCTCTAGATAATCGGCCAATATCAGCAACACGGTTTTATACCCCTCTCTCGTTAATGGCGTTCACCAGATCTTCCATTCGCGACGTGCGCGACCCCTTCACCAAAACAGATGTTTTGGCATCTAGCCGAGGCATAAGCGCAGTAACCAGCTCTTCCTTGGTATCAAATCCCTGTCCTTCCGGACCAAATTCTTCAGCGGCGCGAATCGCATCCGCGCCGACGGCGAAAAGACAATCAATGCCCTTTTTGCGGGCATACCGCCCAATTTCCGCATGCATGTCAGCAGATTCAGCACCCAGCTCTCCCATGTTTCCAAACACAAAAATTCGCTGGCCTTCGGCCATCCCCAACAGATCAATTGCCGCGCGAACGGAACTGGGGCTGGCGTTATAGGTATCGTCGATAACAATGGCACCACTAGGCAGCTGATGTCTGGCCAGTCGGCCAGACACGCCAGTGAAACGTTGTAAGCCATCAACTATTTGCTTCAGTGGAATATTTAATGCGGTACAACAAGCCGCTGCAGCCAACGCGTTGGCCACGTTGTGTCGACCAGAAACCTGAAGCCGAACTGGCATTGCTCCCGCCGGGGTAACCAGTTCAAATGCAGCGAACTCCTGAGTCAGCTCGATTGCACGAGCAGCAATATCTGCAAGCTGATCTTCAAACGAAAATGTCAGGGTATTTTGGCCTATAAGTTTTTCCAGATATCGTGCTGCGCCAACCGAGTCGAGATTGACCACACCCGTACCATGACTGGACAAACCGTTGAAAATTTCGCCTTTGGCAATCTCAATATTTTTGACGCTGCCAAATTCGCCTACATGGGCATCACCAACGTTATTAACCAACGCCACATCCGGGCTGGTCATTCCAGTAAGGTAATTGATTTCGCCCAAACCGCTGGCGCCCATTTCAATCACCCCATATTGATGCTCAGGACTAAGCCCCAGCAGGGTCAAAGGCACACCAATGTGATTATTCAGATTGCCGTGAGTTGCATGAACTTTTGAACTCACGCGCAGAATTGAGGCGATCATTTCCTTCACACTGGTTTTGCCATTACTACCAGTCAGGGCAACCACTTTTCCTGCAAAGTTCTCTCGATTCTCTACAGCGATATACCCAAGAGCCCTCAAGCTGTTTTTTACAATCCATTGCGGTGCTTTTTTAGGCAGCACTTTTTCAGTAATCAATGCCGCTGCGCCTTGATTAAAGGCTGTATCCAAATACTCATGACCGTCGAAATTGCCACCTTTGAGGGCCAAAAAAACCTGGCCGGGCTTAAGCGTTCGCGAATCTGTACACAAGGATTGCACTGACGCGTCCGGTTCAATCAACACACCACCGTATTTATGCGCCAAAGCGGCAAAGGAAATAGGCTGCATCATGTCGACAGCCTCCTTTCCAGGGCCTCACGACAAACCGCAGCATCGCTGAATTCAATTTGCTGATCGCCCATAATCTGGAAACGCTCATGGCCTTTACCCAATACAGCAACCAAATCATCAGGGGTCGCCAGGTTAATCGCTGTCTCTATAGCTTCGGCTCGATCTTCAATTACCCTGACTGTTTTTGCCGCGGACACACCAGCCTGCATCTCTTTCAATATGTTTTTTGGGTCTTCACCACGAGGGTTGTCCGAAGTGAAAATCTGTATGTCCGATTGATCAACAGCCTTTTGCGCCATCAGAGGTCGCTTTGCTCGATCTCTGTCGCCACCACAACCCAGAACAACTATTAGGTTGCCTGACGTTTGCTCCCTCAGGGCAGACAAGGCTGAAGAAACTGCATCTGGTGTATGCGCATAATCCACAACTGCAGCAGGTAGCTCCTTGGTGTCACCTTTAATAATTTGCATACGACCTGGGACGCTGGGCAATCGCTCCAGCAATGGAGCAATCTCAGCCAGGGCAAAACCCCTGGCCAACAAGGTTGCGGTTACGGCAAGCACATTACTCAGGTTGTAGCGTCCAACCACTGGCAAACGCAACTGGAGAGAACCCCAGGTACCGGCTATCTCAACCAGGTATGCCGCAGCCGCTGGTTTGATAGATGCGAAATAAAGATCCGCATCTTGTCGGGTTAGGCTATATCCGAAAGCCTTAACACCAGGCTCGAGCTCATCGAGAACGCGACCCGAAACCTGTTCGTCCAAATTCACGATGGCTCGCTTTAACCCCACCTGCCGAAACAAGCGAAGCTTGGCCTGTAGATAGGATTCCATGTCGGCGTGATAATCGAGGTGATCCTGACTTAAATTTGTAAAAAGTGCTGCCTCAAAACGAATCGCTGCGACGCGGCCTTGATCAAGACCATGGGAACTGACCTCCATCACGACAGCCCTGGCTTCATGTTGCAGACATTCAGATAACAGTCTTTGCACCTGAATAGGGTCTGGCGTGGTAAAACCTGTCGATTTAAAGCCTGTATCCGGTGACATTCCCGCCCCCAGAGTGCCGATATGCCCGGATAGCGTCCCCAGCTGATTTAACATCCAGCTCAACCAAAAGCAGCAACTGGTTTTACCATTGGTTCCAGTAATACCAATAACATCCAAAGAGTGACTCGGATGCCCATAAAACTCGCCAGCAATGTCCGAAAGATTAGCTGCCAGGTCAGGCACATGCGCAACAGGAACATTCAGATTCAAGGCTTCAACTTCAGGCAAATCTGAAATAACTGCTGCCGCACCAGCCTTCACCGCGTCTCTTGCAAAGTCCGTCCCAGGTCGACCATATCCGCGCAGTGCAACAAACAAGTTGTCTTTTTCTATCATCCGTGAATCAGAGCTCAGTCCGGTAACCAGAACATTCTCTGCGATGGGACCAAACTGCGGGGCAATCTTGTCCAATGACATTGACCTGGTCATGGCATTCATCGCGCTGCTACCCTTTGAGATGAATCTTCGGGAAGTATTCTAAGAATGCGCAAGGCGTCACTTAACACTTCCGAAAACACAGGTGCGGCAACCACACCACCGAAGTAATCTCCCGCCTGCGGGTCTGTCACAACAATGACAGCTACCAGCTCTGGGTTATCTGCTGGAACCATGCCAGCAAACAGAGAGGCATAACGATCGTCTTCATAGCCACCAGCACCCACCAGATGTCCGGTTCCGGTTTTCCCGGCAACAGAGTATCCATCTATTTGCGCCCGAGTCCCTGTTCCGTGATCAACAACATCGACCATCATGCCCCGGACTGTGGCCGCCAATTCAGCAGACATTACTCGTTCGTCGGGAATACCAGCGGTTCCCCTTACCAGTCGGGGAGAAATCCTTATTCCATCATTTGCCAGAACGCTGTATGCCTGGGCCAATTGCAAAGAAGTGGCCGTTAACCCATAACCAAAGGCAAAGGTAGCCTGCTGAATATCACTCCAGCGGCTCCGTTGCGGCAATACTCCTCCTAACTCACCGGGAAAACCCATTCCAGGGGGAGTGCCCAGACCAACCCGCTGAAACATGTCATGCAGGGCCGCGGGCTCCATTTCCATCGCAATCTTAACGGTGCCGACCTGACTCGACTTTGCCAGAACTGTTCGCACATCGAGCTCACCGTAGTTCACCGGATCCTGAATAAGATTTCCATCTATTCGCAAATAGCCAGGTGCCGTGTTTACCCGAGTCGAAGGCTGTACCAACCGCTGCTCTATCGCCGCAGCCATCGTAAATGGCTTGACGGTTGAGCCCGGTTCAAAGCTATCCACTACCGCCCGATTGCGCATTGCATTAGGGTTGAAGTCACGAGAGTTCGGATTAAAAGAAGGCTGGCTAACCATTGCCAGAACTTCGCCAGTCTTCGGATCCATAATGACCATCGAGGCTGCTTTGGCCTGATGCTTTGCAACCGTCGCTTTAAGTGCGCGGTAAGCGATATATTGAAGTCGCAAGTCAATCGTAAGCTGGATATCAGAGCCGGGCTCCACGGCCTTGACCAGCCCCAGGCGTTCGACGACCTGCCCACGCAAATCTTTTACAACGCGCTCGCTGCCCGATTGGCCGCGCAGTACCGAATCAAACCCAAGCTCAACGCCCTCGATACCCCGATCATCAATATCTGTCAGGCCAACGATCTGGGCTGTCACTTCGGCTTCAGGATAAAAGCGACGGTACTCAGTTTGGACATTTAGCCCAGGCAATTTCAGATCCAGGATTTTTCGAGCTTCTGCGGGAGACATCCCGCGCCGCAAATACATGAATTGACTATCTTGATAACGGGCAAGTCGTTTTTCTAATTCTGCATACGGGATTTCGAGAGCACTTGCCAACCTGGATGTATCGTCCAGATCAAACACACTGGGGTTCAGCCACAAAGCCGCCAGTGGCGTGCTGATTGCCAGAGGTTCGCCATTACGGTCTGTAATCGCACCACGATAGGCTGGAATTTCTTGCTCTCGAATGGTTCGAACCTGCCCTTGATGCTGTAAAAACTGATACCCCTGCTCAACATCTGGCATAACCTGCAGGCTGGCTATTCGTAATGCCAGCCCCAGACCAAGCATTGCGACTGAAAACTGAACCAGCATAAACCGCCAATTCGTAGCCAGGGTTTGCAACCTGCCTTTACTGGCAGTCCGACGCTTTACTCGGGGAGTCGCTCCTCTACTCATGGCAACAGCACTCCGATTTCCCCATCAGAAGGAAATTTGAGACCGAGCCTATCTGTCGCAACTCGTTCCACTCCTGCGGCGGAAGTAAGCGCCCGCTCTTGCAATTGCAACTGTCCGTGGGCCACCAAAAGATTGTTGGCCTCTGCACGTAAACTAAGTAGCTGCCCGGTTCGCAGGCGTGTGTCATTGGTTGCCCAGACAACAGCAAGTGCGGAAACCATTACCGCCACCCAAAGCATTCCCAGGGACCATTTTCCAAAGATGGCGACCAACATCAGGCAACCCTCTCTGCCACACGCATCACCGCGCTGCGAGATCTGGGATTGGCTGCTATTTCTTCACTGGAAGGTTTTACAGCTTTGCCTACCAGCTTGAGCGGCGGCTTATCCTGCTGCGATTCCATCAGCGGAATACCCTTGGGCATTGGTTTCGGGCGCGCACTGTCTCGCATGAAACGTTTGACCAGCCGATCTTCAAGAGAATGAAAGCTGATCACCACCAGTCGTCCGCCCACTGCCAGCAAATCAAGGGCATCGCCAAGCGCTTTGCGCACTTCGTCAAGTTCGGAATTTACCTGGATTCGTATCGCCTGAAAGCTGCGAGTGGCAGGGTGCTTATGGGGATCGCGAACGGGAATCGCCGCATCAATGATCTGCGCCAATTCACTTGTTGTTTCGATTGGAGCATCGACACGACGCTCCACAATGGCAGTTGCAATACGACGGGCAAAGCGCTCTTCCCCGTACTCCTTGAGCACGCGAACCAGTTTCTCAAAATCGACTGTTTGCAACCACTCTGAAGCACTCTGACCCGCTGAGGGATTCATGCGCATATCCAGAGGGCCGTCATGCATAAAGCTAAATCCACGCTCGGCCGCATCCAGCTGGGGCGACGAAACACCCAGATCAAGCAACACGCCTGAGACTCGCGCCTTCCAACCCATCTCTTCAGCGAGCTCTCCAATTCTGGAAAATTCACTGTGCCTAAAACAAAGGCGCGACTCATTTCTGAATCGCGCTCTACCGGCCTCTATTGCATCGGGGTCTCGGTCGACCGCCATCAATTTCCCTGAGCTACCCAGCCGATCAAGGATCAAGCTGCTATGCCCTCCACGACCAAAGGTGCCATCGATATAAAAACCGTTTGAATCCACCAGAAGTGCGTCGACAGCTTCGTTTAGTAAAACAGTGGTGTGCTTAAAAGTCGCCATCATCCACTTACCTAGTAGGACAACGAACGCATTTCTTCGGGCAGCTCTTCCAGGCCGTCCGACATATTTTGAATATCTTGGAAGCGAGTCTCCCACAGCGCTTCAGACCAAATTTCAATCTTCTGGCCTTGCCCAAGAAGAATCAGCCCTTTTTCCAGCTCGGCATATCGACGCAACATAGGTGGAACCAGAATGCGCCCGTTACCATCCATATCGAGATCAGACGCATGGCCAATAAATAGTTGCTGTAAACGGCGGGCCTGGGGGTTAATCGAAGGCAACGCCTCAATCTTTGCTTGAATCTCTTCCCAGCGGCTCAACGGGTACATCGCCAGGTTTTTCGTGTTCGGATCAATAGTGACAACTACCTGCCCTTCACAAACAGACAATAATTGGTCGCGAAAACGGGCCGGCACTGACATGCGACCCTTGGCGTCCATATTGATTGAATGTATTCCGCGAAACACAGTATTGGCCCCTTTCTCCCCTGCTGACATCTAGATAGACATCCGCAGATAAACCACAATTACCCACAATTTGGGATTTTTTACCACTGATTTGCACTATAGACTCGAAAACATCCAAGTCAATAGGGCTGAAAACCAAAAAAATCTAACAGCAGCAGTAACTTAGTGGTTTGATGCCAAGTGGGAGAATGCGGGGAATTTACTACCCGATCAAAAACAGCCGGATGTAGAAAAAATCTAATATTCTTAAAAGCTTTTATACTTTTTTGGAATAAAAGATATTTTTTTATGGATAATTTTGTATATAAAAAGAAGAGGAAAAATTGAGTCAGCCATAAGCCGGGTTCTGTCCGACCCTAAAAAAGGTCGTAGCAACCATTCATCTGGGATATTCGTCACCGAACACCTCTAGCAGCCTACCCGAATCCAGTGCGGGTCGCACCTCAGGATCCCTATTTGGCCTTGCTCCGAACGGGGTTTACCTTGCCGCAAACTGTTACCAGCTGCGCGGTGCGCTCTTACCACACCCTTTCACCCTTACCTCTAACTTCAAAAGTTAGAGGCGGTCTACTCTCTGCTGCACTTTCCGTACGCTCACGCGCCCCTGCCGTTAGCAGGCGTTCTACCCTATGGAGCCCGGACTTTCCTCCAATACGAAACCGTATCAGCGGTTGCCTGGCTGACTCGGCGCGAAGCATAGGCTTGTGCACCCGAGGAGTCAATTTGGCAAATGAATGCTAATCCCTATCCTGTATTTTCAAACCGACCTGATAGCAGTCATTTTTTCGAGCCCCTAGCAAATCTGAAGTGATCGCTGCGGCTTTTTTTATAGGAAGCTCCTGCATCATTGCCTCCATGTATCTTTCGATTTCCACTGCCGAACCATTACTTTCTGGCGCGCCCTTGACAACCACCACAAACTCCCCCTTTAACTGATTACTATCCGAATCCATTCTGAACTGGACTTCAGATAAGGAACCACACAACCAGGTTTCAAAGGTTTTGGTTATCTCTCTTGCCACACAAACCTGACGATCACCTAAAACTGACTGCAAATCGTTCAAGAAGTCACGGATGCGGTGACTGGACTCATAAAAGATCAGGGTTTCTGTAGAGAACGCTATAGACTCAAGCCATTTTTCCCGCGCTTGTTTTTTTGCGGGAGGAAATCCCAGAAAAGTAAAACGATCACTGGGCAATCCAGACCCCGCCAGTGCTGCAACAAATGCACAGGCACCAGGAATGACACTAACTTCAATACCGGCAACTCTGGCACAATTGACCAACCGATAACCTGGATCAGAGACCAGCGGCATACCCGCATCAGAGACTAGCGCAATATTCTTTCCCTTTGCGAGAAGCTCTACCAGCTCCGTGGATTGCTGCTGTTCGTTGTGCTCATGGTATGCCCTCGTAGGCGTTCGTATGTCAAAATGCTGACAAAGCTGTCCTGTACGCCGGGTATCCTCCGCAGCAATTAAATCCACTGATTGAAGACACTCGACCGCCCGAGGTACCATATCTCCCAGGTTGCCAATTGGTGTCGCAACCACAAAGAGCTTTCCGTCCGCCATGAAAAATACCTTCGCCTTCCGGCTAATTACTATTGTCTTCTCTGCCCTGATGTTTGTCTCGCTTCAGGGTTGCGGCTCTACGCAATCTACCGAAAGCAAAACCCCAACGTTAAGCGAGCCCTCCGAAGAAGCACTCAGGTACGAACATCTGGCCAATATCGCCAGCGAAGAAACCGAACGTGTAGTCTATCAATATTTGGCGGCACTTAGCTGGTATGAAGAAGGCTTTCGCGACCGCGCATTCTTTCTTTTGCGCAACCTCAATCCAGAATTACTTGATCAACAACAACGATTAACTCGCCAGCTGACCCTGGCTGATTATCATCGAGAACGCGGTGAACTCGCTGTTGCACTCGACTTGCTGGACAGGGACTGGGTACAAACCGAATTAAGAACTTCAGATAACGACTTAAAAAGCCGCTGGGCAGGAGCGACAGCAGAGCTGAGCCTTTTGCTGGGGGACTATGGACGAGCTTTTAGGGTATATGATTTTGCGCTGTCTTTTGCCGATGCTGCTGACAGGGAAGAACTCAGGAATGGACTTTGGAAAAGTCTAACCCTGACCGACACTCTTCCCAGAGCACCCTTTGCCAGCAGCGAGACGGCAGGATGGGTTGCCTTGGCACAAATTAACAACCAGAGCACTGGCATAGTCACTGACCAGTACCTTTCATACTTGCTGTGGCAAGACCGTTTTTACAATCATCCGGCCATGCTAAATCCTCCGCCCAGCTTCACTCTGCTAGAGCAAATAGCCACGGGGGATCGGCCGCGTGTGGCTATTCTCCTGCCACTTTCTGGTGATCTGGCTGCAGCTGGAAACGCTATTCTCGATGGCTATATGGCTGCACGCGCAAGCAGTTACCAGCCGGGGAATACCGAACCGGCTGATCCATTGGCACCTTTTGAAATAGAGATATTCGATACCAATGCAAACAACATCACCAGCATCGTCCGCCAACTAAACAGCAAAGAATTCGACCTGGTAATTGGGCCACTTGATCGAACCCTTGTTGCTACTTATGTCGAGATAATGCCGGACATACCCACACTGGCGTTGAACAGCCTGCCAGAAGAGCTGGACCTAAGCGAAAAGCCCGTACTCGGATTATCCCTAAATGTAGAGCAAGAAGCGGAACAAGCAGCGATTCGCGCACTACAAGAGGGACATCAAAGCGCCATTGCACTGGTTCCTGACAGTGAATGGGGTTATCGGGCAGGCGAGGCCTTTACGGATTTATGGATAGCTGAGGGCGGTAATCTGGCGACGTTCGCACGCTATGGTGACAGTACTACTCATGCAGACCTGCTCGAGCAAAACCTCCATGTGGATGAGAGCGTTTCCCGAAAAAATGCACTGCAGTCAAATCTGGGCCGAGCGCTGGAATTTACCCCGAGAAGACGACAGGATGTCGACGCTCTTTTTCTCGCGGCATCCCCTTCCCAAGCCAGGCAATTGAAACCCATGCTGGCATTTTTCTTTGCAGAGGATATCCCTGTTTATTCGACATCGAGCATCTACTCAGGATTTCCTGACCCAAAAGCAGACCGGGACCTGGACGGGATTGAATTTTCAACCATGCCCTGGATTCTCGACAATCAAAATGAGCTCCGCAACAATATATCGAATCAAACGGGAGCTTCAGCGACGGCCTTGCGTATGCAAGCTTTAGGAATTGACAGCTTTTATTTGTCACAAAGACTTATTCAACTGCATGAAGCACCGGATACACTTTACCGCGGTGTTCTCGGCAAGCTAAGCAAAGAGAGCCAGGGTAACAACCTTGAAAGAATGCAAGTCTGGGCAAAATTTATTGGGGGTAACGCCAGACCTGTGAACAATTAACCCCCTAGGCACAGCCATGAAAGGAAGACTGGCAAACCTTATCAAGGGAAGCGACGCTGAAAAACGAGCCGCCAGGCTATTGCGCCGCAAAGGTTACAAAATTGTTGATAAAAAAAATCCTATAAATTCGGCGAGTTAGATATCATTGCCGAAAAAGGCTCTCAGCGAATCTTTGTTGAGGTCAAATTTCGCAGCACCCAGAAGTTTGGTGATGCCAGTGAGTTTGTTGATGCCACAAAACAACGTCGCTTAATAAAAGCGGCCTTAAGCTGGATTCAGGTACAGGACCCACAAATGCATTTTTCTTACAGGTTCGATGTCATTGCTATACAAGACAATTCCGGTATACAGGGAATAAACTGGATTGAAAATGCGTTTGAGGCTACGTTCTAATGCAAGATGAATTGCGTTCCCGACTGGAACTCGCAGGCATGGCGATCGGTAGCCTACCCGACGCGCTGGAATCCCAATTAATTGACGCCGGCAAACAGCTTAGTGAAACATTGCTGGCAGAAAAAAAAGTGATCGCCATTGGCCTGGGAGACGGACATACAATCGCCGAATATTTTGTGGACGAACTTATTAATAGCTCCCAGCTAGACAGACCACCCCTACCCTGCGTTTTGGTTAGTGGGAACACCAGCCCGGAAAAACTCACTCGGGAAGTCAGTGTGCTGGTCGAGCCCGGAGACTTGCTGATACTGTTTCAAAATAGTCGACAAAATCGACTAGGAGGAAAAGATGAAAAGCTCACCCTGCTTTATGAAACCATCAATACCCTGAAGGCCCGGACTATTCTGGTCGGACACAGCTATACATACCATCTTGAAGACACGGGTTTTATCTCACTGACACTGGATAATGAGTCCCGTATGAACTACCTTTGCAGTGGTACAGTAATAGGCATGACCTTGGCAGCCTTGGTCGACCACCAACTATTTGGACACCCTATCTAACAAACCATCGATGATTTATGTTTGATTTAAAAACCCTACGAACTTCCCTTTTCCTGGCTTTTGTTCTTGGCATGCTTGGGGGCTGCAATACCGTTCTAGATGTCGTCAAGAAAGACCAGATAGAAACCAACCCGAACAATCGAAGCTATGGGGCCAGGCTCGATGACTCGACCATTGAAACGGTTGTCGAGCACAACATTGAAAAAGCCCACGAAAGCTTAAAAGATGCGCACATAGAAGTTGATAGCTTTAATGCTGTGGTACTCCTCACGGGAGAGGTACCTAACGAAGAAGTGCGCAGCCTGGCAGCGCAAACCGCTCAGGAAGTTGCCAACGTACGTATTGTTCACAATGAACTGACTGTCCGCGGCAACAGCTCATTTATGTCGAGGACAAACGACAGTTATATCCATACCAAAATAAAATTTAACCTTTCCAGGGAGCCTGATCTGGATGGTACCGATATAGATGTGATTGTTCAGGATAGCGTTGCTTTTCTTATGGGACTGGTCACGCAGGAACAGTCAGAAACCGCCGCTCATGTCGCCAGCCTGACATCCGGTGTCCGACGCGTAGTTAAAATATTCGAATATGTTGATTAGCCGAAGAGGTCAGCAAGAATAAAAAAGGCCAGATTAAATCTGGCCTTTTTTATTCTTGCTGACTGTCTGTCTTTATACCTACTGCTGTCTTTACTTGACCACTCTCAGTGAAGGTCTCCCACCACCTGAAGGCGCCGGGACTGTATTACTCGGCCCATCCGGATCGGGAGTATCTGGGCCATTCTCATCGAACATCATCCCGCGACCATTTTCCTTTGCATAAATACCAATTACAGCAGACAAAGGCACCGATATGTCCATGGGAATCCCACGAAACCGGGCATTAAAGGTGATCAGCTCATTGCCTAGAGACAGCGCTTTCACAGCACTAGGTGCAATATTCAGGACAATCTGACCATCCTTTACATAATCTTGCGGAACTTGCACATCCGAGTGCATAGCATTCACAAGAACATGGGGTGTAGCGTTGTTATCGAGAATCCACTCATACAATGCTCGCAATAAATAAGGACGGCTCGGAGTCATACACTTCTACCTGTGTTAAACAGGTGACGCCATTTCTTTTTCCTGAATTGAAAGGCTTTCCTTAAAGGAGTCACGCGTAAACAACCTGCCCATATAATCATAAAGCGGTTTGGTTTGACGGCTTTTCGCGATACTGACACCCATTTGATTTAAACGCCAGAGAATAGGCGCAAGGCAACAATCAGTCAGTGTAAAATCTTCGCTCATAAAGAAAGGCATTTCTCCAAATATGGGCGCAATTCCTGTCAGGCTTTGCCCCAGCATTTTGGCATCTTCTGAAGAACCTTTCCCAAGCATCAGGCGATCCACTGCCGGACACCAGTCATGCTCTATTCGCTGCATCCACAAACGAGCCTGAGCCCGGGCTACCGGGTAAACCGGCAGTAGTGGAGGATGTGGAAATCGCTCGTCCAGATATTCCATAATAACGCGCGAATCGTAAAGCACGAGATCACGATCAACGAGTGTAGGTAAAGAGTTATAGGGATTTAAATCAGCCAGTTCTGCCGGTACCGTTTCAGGAGTGTAGTCCTCTATATCACAGGTCACCCCTTTTTCAGCAAGCACTATTCGCACTCGCTGAGAGTAGTGACAACCAGGATCCGATAGCAGTGCCATGGTTGAACGATTAAGAATACTCATAATAGAGTTGGTATCTTGTTATTAGTGTAGGTTACGCCAGTACTCGCGGTTCAACAGCCACGCGAGAACGAAGAAAATACTTAGGAAAACCAGTATGCCGGCACCGATCCGCTTGCGCTCTTCAGCCATGGGCTCTGCCATGTACACAAGAAAATTAGTTAGATCGTAGACGACCTGGTCAAACTCTTCAGGGGTCATCTGCCCTTCATTGCCCTCGACGATCTCGAGGTCGGCACATTCTGTCGCATGTTCGTCGCCATGATCCCCATGAGTACAGGTTTGCAGGCCTTGAAGCTCAAGCAAAGCGTGAGGCATACCAACATCTGCGAAAACACGGTTGTTCACACCCAGGGGGCGCGAATCATCTGCATAGAAGTTTTTCAGGTAGGTATACAACCACTCAGATCCACGAGCTCGCGCTACAAGAGTTAAGTCAGGTGGCGCTGTACCGAATGCTGCCTTGGCATTTTCAATAGGCATACTGATGCTCATCAATTCGCCAATTTTCTGGTCGGTAAAAACCAGATTTTCCAACGCGATATCATGTGGAATACCCAAGTCATCGGCAACGCGCTCATAGCGAGCATATTTAGTCGAGTGGCAACCATAACAGTAATTCATATACCACTTGGCACCACTTTGCAGACTCGTCTTGTCCGATAGATTCGCATCAAATTCTTCACAGGCAATGGTTCCACACTCGTGGGCAGATTCTGCACCCACGGCTTTCAACGGAATCCAGCTGAGAATGAGGACAACCAGCAAGCCCAGGGCGAAAGTACCCAATCCAAGTCCCTGCATGGTGACGCGCTCAGGCGGCTCTTTAAATTTATCTTTCTTTGACCACCAGGGCATACCGATAAAGAATACAAAGTAAAAGCCCGTACAAATCTGGGCAAGTAAGGTGCGTGCCGGTGTAGGAGCCTTAACGCCAAGGACACCCAAAATAATAAAGCTGGCTGCAAAAAGCAGAATCATGGCTTTCCAAGTATTTCCCTTGTAGCGAATAGACTTAACAGGACTCTTATCAAGCCATGGCAGCACAAACATGATGGCAATCGCCGCCGCCATCACCATAAAACCACCCAGCTTGTCGGGAACGGCCCGCAGCATTGAGTAGAAAGGTGTGAAATACCAAACCGGGGCAATGTGCTCAGGTGTCTTCAGAGGATTGGCCTCTTCGAAATTGGCGTGCTCAAGAAAGTATCCGCCCATTTCAGGGAAGAAGAACATGATGGTGCAAAAGACAAACAGGAAGACGATGATCGCCAGCATGTCATGGACAGGCAGGTAGTATGGGTAGAAGGGAATACCATCCAGAGGCACGCCATTCTCGTCTTTGTTTTTCTTGATTTCGATGCCATCAGGGTTGTTAGAGCCCACTTCATGCAGCGCCAAAATGTGCATTACTACCAGCGCCAGAAGAATGATTGGCAAGGCCACAACATGTAGTGACATGAAACGATTAAGGGTAATGCCGGAAATCAGGTAGTCGCCACGGATCCACTCGACGATGGCATCACCCCAAACGGGGATCGCACCAAACAGGGAGATAATTACCTGGGCACCCCAGTAGGACATTTGCCCCCACGGCAATACATAACCAAGGAAGGCTTCTGCCATCAGGGCCACATAAATGGTCATACCGAAGATCCATACCAGCTCGCGAGGAGCACGGTAAGAACCATAGAGCAAGCCACGGAACATGTGCATGTACACCACAACAAAAAAGGCAGAAGCCCCAGTGGAGTGCATGTAACGAATAATCCAGCCCATCTCTACATCGCGCATGATGTATTCAACGGACGCAAAGGCGCCTTCAGATGTGGCGTTATAGCTCATCAAAAGCCAGATTCCTGTGCCCAACTGGATAACCAATACCAGCAGGGACAACACACCGAAGAAATACCAAAAGTTGAAGTTTTTGGGTGCATAGTATTCCGCCATGTGGTATTTCCACTCACGCTGGAGCATGGGCATGCGGCTATCAACCCAACCGCCTAAAGCTTTAAGCCAGTTCATTACGCGGCCTCCTGATCTTCGCCAATGACGATAACGCTATCTGTTTCGAAGCGGTAAGGGGGGACTTCCAGGTTAGAAGGTGCAGGAACGCCCTTGTAAACGCGACCTGAAAGGTCAAATTTTGAACCGTGACAGGGGCAGAAGAATCCGCCAATCCACTCATCACCACCCAGGTCTTGTGCACCCACATCCGGGCGGTACATTGGCGCACAACCCAAATGAGTGCAGAGGCCTACCATGACCAGATATTCCTCGTGACCTTCGATAGCACGCGCATTTCCGGACACATAGGCTGGCTGCTGTTCTTCTTCCGAATCAGGGTCGGCTACCAGATCTCTCGCTTGATTGGCTAGTGCTTCCAAAATCTCAGGCGTACGGCGCACGACATATACCGGCTTGCCACGCCACTCAACTGTGATCATTTGACCAGGCTCAATCTTGGAAATATTCGCTCTAACCGGAGCACCCGCTGCACGGGCCTTGGCGCTAGGCACCCAGGATTTCACAAACGGAACCGCTGCTCCCCCAACGCCAACAGCACCAACCACACAGGTAGCACCTGTTAGGAAGTTGCGGCGGCTTTGATTCACACCGTCTTGACTCATGTATTTCTCCACGGAAAGTTTGGTCGAAAAGCCTGTACTGGTGGGACAGCCAACCAAAAATAGTTTCTATTTGGTGGCGGGCTCTTCGGCGACAAAAAAACGCGCGCAATTCTATAAAATTAGGGCTTTTTAAGCAAGGAAAGACTGCTGATTAGAGCCGCAAACGCCAATAAAAAATATTTACAAATCAACTAATTAGAAATAACCCTTATTATATCTGGGGTCAACTTCAATCACACACAAAAAAGCCCGCACATGGCGGGCTTTCGACATCCAGCAAATCTTAACGTTTGGAGAATTGTGGACGTTTGCGTGCTTTGTGAAGACCGATTTTCTTTCGTTCAACTTCACGAGCATCGCGTGTTACATAGCCTGCTTCACGCAGAGGTCTTCGCAGTTCCTCATCGTATTGCATTAATGCACGAGTAATACCATGACGCAATGCACCCGCCTGACCAAAGCTGCCACCACCTTTTACTGTGGCATTTACATCAAACTTTTCTACAGCTTCCGCTACTTCAAGTGGCTGACGCACGATCATTCGAGCAACTTCACGGCCAAAGTATTCTTCGATGCTGCGACCATTAATAGTAATTTGCCCTTTGCCTGAACTCAGGAATACACGAGCAGTGGAGGTCTTGCGGCGACCTGTTCCGTAATATTTTTCACTCATAGCAAGCGCCCCTTATAGCTCAAGTACTTGAGGCTGCTGAGCAGTATGGGGATGCTCCGAGCCTTCGTAGACCTTCAGTTTCTTCATCATCTCACGACCCAGTGGACCGCGAGGTAACATGCCTTTTACAGCCAGGCGAATAGGTCGCTCAGGATGCTCAACAACAAGTTTTTCAAAACTGATTGCTTTCAGATTACCTACATAGCCAGTATGTCTGTAATAGATCTTGTCTTTGGCTTTATTGCCAGTAACTCGAACTTTCTCTGCGTTGACAACAACGATGTAATCGCCGGTATCAACGTGTGGGGTGTATTCCGGTTTGTGCTTACCGCGAAGGCGACTAGCGATTTCAGCCGATAGACGTCCCAGAGTTTTATCTGTGGCGTCAACGACATACCAGTCGCGCTTAACAGTAGCCGGATTGGCACTAATAGTCTTCATGTTATCCGCCTGTGGCTTACCATTAAAAATTCAATTTGTTTGCAAAAACGCCCAAAAACTGGACGTAACACCCTAACAATCGTTGGGCTGTTCGGGCATATTCCGAAACATTATGGGGCATACCCCCAAAAAGGAGGCGCGATTTTAGTGACTCACGAGGGCGAAATCAAGCTAAATGTCTTGCGACTCGCCTGAATTTTGTCTCGGGAGCGTGACTCTAAAATTAAACGAAACCGAGATACGCGGCTCTTGCTCAAAATGAGGTGCGACCATATGAACCAGGTATGAAGGGAATAGAAACATTTTGCCATTACTGGGCTTCTTGAACATCGTCGGCGGTCGGCGGTACTGAGGCCCTAAAGGCAAGGGATCAAAAAACAGGATATCCCCATCATTTTCACTCTTAATCGTCTCAGCTTGCTTTTGATTAGAACGAACATAAAAAACTCCTGACCAGTCTGCTGGGAAATGCGCATGTGGCGCATTCCAGTCTCCAGACTCATTAATGTTTGCCCATGAGGTTGTAAGCGCGATGCGAGCACCCTCCGGGGCGGTTTTTGAGTGGCGAATGCAAGAATTTGAGACTTTAAGTATTTCTCCAAACAGCCAGCGAATGTCTGCGTTTTCGGACTGATGTAAATTTTGCTTAGAGTGCCAACCGCCCTTATTACTAACCGCAACCCCAGCATCCCTCGTCTTCATTGAAAGTATTTCTTCGATCAACGCTTTTTGGCGAGACTCAAAACCTTCTATTTTCAACTCATAAACGGGAACTCCAAAAAGAGGAGCAAAACTTACCTTCGGCAGGTCATCCAAAATTATTCTCCTCTTAAAATCAGGCCCTGTGTGGTCGCCCGAGATACTCTTTAGACTGCATTTCCAGTAAACGACTCCGGGTTCGCTGAAACTCAAATTGTAATCGACCTTCAACATACAATGATTCCAGCGATGTCTCTGCACCGAGTATCAAATTGACATTGCGGTCATAAAATTCATCAACGAGGTTAATGAAACGTCGAGCCTGATCATCTTTTGATTTAAATGCAGGCACATTACTGATTAAAACAGAATGGAACTCACAGGAAAGCTCAATGTAATCATTTTGGCTTCTCGGGCCATCGCAAATGGCATAAAAATCAAACCAGACCACATCCTCACATATCGCTTCAACCGATATTTTTCGGTCATTAATTTCAATATGGGTACCTCGATCTATTTCATTCGCGTCTGCCACCAAATTATCAAAGTTGGCCTGCATAATTTCTCGAGCCTCTTCATCCCAGGGAAAGTGGTAGAGCTCAACCCGTTCCAGCGCACGAAGACGATAATCCACGCCGCTATCCACATTAACGACCTCTGTATACTGTTTGAGCATATCAATAGCCGGCATAAACCGGGATCTCTGTAGACCATCTTTATAAAGATCATCCGGGACAATGTTTGAGGTCGCTACAAGTGTTACTCCGCGATCAAACAGGGCCTTCATCATATTGGCCAGAATCATGGCGTCCGTAATATCGATCACAAAAAACTCATCAAAACAAAGAACACGCGCCTCGCTGGCGATGCCATCGGCGACTTTTTCCAGAGGATCGACCTCTCCTTTATGCTTGCGAAGGTCTGCATGTACGCGTCGCATAAAACGGTGGAAATGCAGTCGCATTTTTTGCTGGAACGGCAGCGCATCAAAAAATATGTCCATCAGATAGGTTTTGCCACGCCCTACCCCGCCCCATAAGTAGAGACCTCGCTGGGGGTTGTTGCTGGACTTGCCGAAAAGCCTGGCGAATATACCCATGCGAGGCGGATTTAATAAGTCTTGGTAAAGCGCTTCCAGCTTCTCAACTGCATGTTTCTGTGCCGGGTCGGCAGAGAAATCCTCTCGCTTTAAGTCCTGTTGATAATGCTCTAGGGGAGACGTCATGGCTGCGGTGCTTCAGGATGTAGCCTGGGCAAAAATTGCTCGCAATTTAGAGCGAAGTTCTACCAGTTTCCCATGAAAAAAATGAGACGTATCACTTGAGTAGTAATAATCGAACGGTGTCTTAACTTTATGAACCCATTCTGTCACGGCATCTGCTTCGACAATTTCATCATCCGCTCCCTGAATAACTGACACAGGGGTAGTAAATTGTTCCGGATAGACATACCTCTCAACAGGTGGCGCGATCAAAACAATATGCTCAGTCTGACTGACGTCTTTGGATTCCAGGGCTACGATCGCCGAGCCAAATGAAAAACCGGCCAGAATAAACCGGCTTTTGCCCGTTTCTTTTATCACCCATTCGATCAATGACCTAAAGTCCTCCCGCTCACCTTCAAAATCCCCATACTCACCTTCACTTCCACCCACGCCACGATAGTTGAACCTGAGCGAGTCCAGACCTTGCTCACGCGCCGCCCTGGCAACTGTGGTCACCACTTTGTTATGCATGGTGCCACCATGCTGTGGATGGGGATGGCAGATAACAACCAACCAGTCTTTGAGGTTGTTGTCTTCGGCACCGCCCGAACGCGTCATTAGCTCAAGGCGTCCGCAAGGGCCTGTAATTGATAGCAATTGGTCTTTAGGAGAAAATAAGGGGTTGTCAGAGGTCATCTGTTTCCTATCGATGAATGCACTTACTTTGTTGCAGTTAAGCATGCATTGAGGCAAGCTTCGAACGGTTTTTTACCCACAACATGTATTCTGCCCACTATTATATCTTCGTGATTGTAGATTCGTACTATCAATAGATGGCAGACAATAGACAAAAAGGTTTTAGCTTTCGAATGAACTGGCGTCGTACCTTATCCCAAACAGCACAGTATTTCTGGCCTATTTTATCTGGCCTGCTACTTGCCGTGGCCATCGCCACATTGGCGCCAGAGTGGCTTAATGGCAGTGACAACTCCATGGATACAGGTGAATATGGACAAGTAAATGATGGCAGTTGGGCCGGCCCGGTATCCTATGCCGAAGCAGCTAGACGTGCAGCGCCCAGTGTTGTCAACATATACACAACCAAAACCGTTTCCGCGAACTCCAACCCGCTTCTGGACGACCCTTTTTTCTCCCGCTTTTTTAACCGTCCACTACTTAATCGAACCCAAGAACAGCGATCACTTGGCTCGGGCGTAATCATCAGCGCAGACGGCTATATTCTTACCAATGCTCATGTCATCAATGATGCCGACCAGATTTTGGTGATGCTATATGACGGGCGCCAAGCGGTCGCTGAGGTTGTCGGCGTTGATTCCGAGACTGATCTGGCAGTTCTTAGGGTAGAGATGACTAATATCAGGGCTATTAATATTGGCGACCCAAATAGTGCCCAAGTGGGCGACATCACCCTTGCCATTGGCAACCCATTCGGTTTTGGCCAAACGGTTACCCAGGGAATCATCAGCGCAACTGCTCGTAACCTTGTTGATCTGAGCAGCCTGGTCAATTTCTTACAGACCGACGCCGCCATTAATGATGGCAACTCCGGCGGAGCGCTTGTCGATGCCTATGGCAACCTGCTCGGAATTAATTCCCGGAAACTGGAAAGCACTGGGTCAGTCGGCCTCGGTTTTGCCATACCTGCCGATGTGGCACTCAAGGTCGTCAAGGATATAGTCGAACAAGGTCGGGTTGTTCGCGGCTGGCTGGGAATTGAAGCAAGGCAGATATCGGAAGAAGCAGCCTCGTCCCTTGGTCTTAAACGCACTCGCGCCATGGTAATTACAGGTCTTTATCCGGGCGGTCCGGGACATCGATCAGGGTTGGAAGTGGGCGACGTCCTGGTGAAATTAAATGGTCGGGATATTATTGACGGTCGACGGGCAATAAACACCATTGCCAATGCAACACCTGGCTCACAGCTGGAGTTTGAAATACTTCGCAGAGGTCAGTCCTTGAATGTGACTGCTGAGGTAGACGAACGACCCGAACAGCCTCTGTAGATAAAGCACCGGCCTATTTTTTTTCTTTGCGCATTTCCGCGGATCGGGCATGCGCAGTTAAACCTTCTCCTCTCGCCAAAATAGATGCTGTGTCCACCAATTCAATCGAACCTTCCGCCGAACAACCTATAATTGATGATCGCTTCTGGAAATCATAGACACCTAGGGGCGAAGAAAATCGTGCTGTGGATGAAGTCGGCAATACGTGGTTAGGCCCTGCGCAGTAATCGCCGAGCGCCTCTGGGGTAAAGCGTCCAAGAAAGACGGCACCCGCATTTTTTATTTTGGGAAGCCAACTTTCTGCATCCTCAATGGATAATTCCAAATGTTCTGGAGCAATCCGATTGGCGATGGATACCGCCTCATCCAGATCACTGGCTTCAATAAACGCCCCCCTGGATTTGAGGCTTTCTACGATAATTTTCTTGCGTTCCATTTCTGGTAGCAAACGAGCCATGGACTCTTCTACCTTGTCCAAAAACCCCGCATCGGGACAAATCAGAATCGACTGGGCTTGCTCATCATGTTCTGCCTGGGAAAACAAATCCATCGCGATCCAGTCTGGATCTGTTTGCCCATCACATATAACCAATATCTCCGATGGACCGGCAATCATATCCATGCCAACCGTTCCGTAAAGCATCTTTTTAGCCGTAGCCACATAAATATTACCCGGGCCAACAATCTTATCGACTGCGGGAACCGTTTGCGTACCATATGCCAAAGCGGCAATCGCCTGAGCACCACCAATACTAATAACCTTGCTTACACCTGCGACTCTTGCCGCAGCTAGTACAACGGGGTTCAGCTCCCCATCTGGAGCAGGTGTAACCATGACAATTTCTTCTACGCCAGCAACTTCTGCTGGTATGACATTCATCAGCACAGAAGAAGGGTAGGCAGCTTTGCCTCCAGGCACATAGACCCCTGCACGCGCGACAGGCGACACCTGCTGTCCAAGCAAATTTCCGTGGGCATCGCGGTAGGTCCAAGAGGACTGTAATTGACGACTGTGAAAATCCCTTACCCGAGAAGCAGCTAATTCTAACGCTGTAATAAACTCTGCTGAAACCTGCTCACAAGCTTTTTCAATCTGCTCGTCAGATACCACTAACCCAGCAGCGGACTGAAGATCACGACGATCAAAACGATTGCTGTACTCAACGAGCGCTTCATCCCCTCGCACGCGGATATTCTCTAATATCTCGATGACAGTGGACTGAACACAGGCATCGGAAACATCCTCCCAGGCAATTAAATCTGCCAGCATCTTCGAAAAGTCGGGTGCCTGGCTTTTTAATCGTCGTATGGTCAAGCTCATTAATTCTTTCTTCCTATAAAACTCTTTAAGTCGCTAAATACTTGCCGCTAAAGAGCGTCTTCAATTTTGGATAAAAATGAAGTCAAGGCTGACCTTTTCAGTTTCATTGCCGCCTTGTTAACAATAAATCTGGAAGAGATATCAGCAATGGTGTCCAGTGCTTCCAGACCATTCGCCTTGAGGGTATTACCCGTGTCCACAATATCAACTATTTCATCTGCCAGATTCATGATTGGCGCTAACTCCATGGCACCATTCAGCTTGATAACATCCGCTTGTTGTCCACGTTCCGCGTAATACTCCCGCACCACATTGACATATTTGGTGGCGACCCGAATTCGACCCGTTTTGCGTTCGACACCCACAGGCGCAGCGGTCATCATTCGGCAGCGGGCAATGCCTAGATCAAGCCACTCGTAAAACGCATCGCTGTCGTATTCCATCAAGGTATCTTTGCCCGCAATACCGGCATCTGCAGCGCCATGATGAACATAGGTGGGCACATCAGATCCGCGCAAAATTATCAGCCGCACGTCAGTCTGGTTGGTCTCAAAGATCAACTTTCGGCTGGACTGGACATCTTCCAGGGGTTCAATACCTGCAGCCGCCAACAATGGCAGGGTCTCTTCAAGTATGCGTCCTTTGGTCAGAGCAATAGTCAACATGACAGTTTTCTCAAAATTATAGGCAAGGCATCAGCTGGGTACGCGACGAATACAAGCACCCAACTGCTGCAGCTTTTCTTCAATACATTCGTAACCACGGTCAATGTGGTAAATACGATCAATAACGGTCGAGCCCTTCGCTAATAGCCCGGCAATAACCAGACTGGCTGAGGCACGAAGGTCTGACGCCATCACCGGAGCTGAGCGCAAGTCTTCCACTCCGGAAACAATTACGGTGTTTCCTTCAAGGGTAATTTTTGCCCCCATTCGATTGAGCTCATGAACCTGAATCAACCGGTTTTCAAATATAGTTTCGGTGACCGTACCCGTGCCATCCGCTACAGCATTTAACGCTGTAAACTGGGCCTGCATATCCGTAGGAAACCCTGGATAAGGCGCGGTCTTAACGTGGATCGCTTTGGGGCGCTGGCCTTTCATATCTAGCGTAATCCAGCCATCACCTTCCTCTATCTCCGCCCCTGCTTCTCGCAGTTTCAAAATTACGGCTTCCAGCAGTGATGCATCCGTATCACGCAGTTTGACTTTTCCGCGAGTCGCTGCAACCGCAACTAGATAAGTCCCCGTCTCAATCCGGTCAGGCATAACGCGATACTCACAACCGTGAAGTGTTTCCACACCATCAATTATCAGTTTGTCTGTACCGATGCCTTCAATTTTAGCGCCCATTTGGACCAGACAGTTCGCCAGATCAACAATCTCTGGTTCGCGGGCGGCATTTTCAATGATGGTGCGCCCATCAGCCAGAGTTGCAGCCATCAGCAGGTTTTCCGTTCCCCCTACAGTGACGATATCCATAAGAATGTGCGCACCTTTTAGACGTCCATCACAGGTCGCAACAATGTAACCATCTTCAATATCGACCTTGGCACCCATTAGCTCCAGTCCTCGCAAATGCTGGTCTACCGGTCGGGAACCTATCGCACAACCCCCTGGAAACGAAACTCTCGCTTCACCATAGCGAGCCAACATAGGCCCCAACACAAGCACAGACGCACGCATGGTCTTTACCAGCTCATAGGGTGCCGTAAAACTATGAATAGGTCCGTTGTCTACTTCAACGCAGAGTTTCTCATCGATAACTGCCTCCACGCCCATACAGCCCAACAATTCAATCATGGTGGTAATGTCGTGTAAGTGAGGCAAGTTAGACAGGCGCATTTTTTCCCCAGTTAGCAGGGTAGCTGCCAACAATGGTAAAGCCGCATTTTTAGCGCCAGAAATGCGAATTTCACCCTGCAGTGAAACACCGCCCTCAATAATTAATTTATCCATGGTTCTTCCTAGCTGATTTCGGAGGGAGCTTTTGCATTGATATTAATCGCATGCAAACTTCCATCGGCGATCAATTCAGTCAGGGCTCCATAAACTGTCTGCTGCCGTTTCACTGCTCGCATGTCTTCAAATTGATCGCTAACAACATGCACAGTTACGTAGTAGCCATCCGTTTCAGCCTTTACATCACAGCCTTCTATATGCCCGCGGATACGGTTTTCAATATCTTGCAAATCCAATGATAAATCTCGTAATTAATATTTTTTATCAAGAACTTAGGCTTCAGGTGACCAATTACTAATTACCTGATCCAGATCTTCGTTGTATTCCTGGGCAGAGCGGGCGAACTGATTTCTAAACGTTCGGCCCAGATTAATCCCCTCCAAAATGACATTTCTTACCTGCCATCTTCCATCCTCGGCTTTGCCCATAGCGTAAATGACAACAACTCGCCCGGTTCCTGAAAACAGGGTTTGCCGAATTTGGGCACTGGAGCCTTCGTTGCCTGAATCTGGTGTTTCCAGCTCAAAGTCCGGGTTTTCTACCCCCAAAAGGCTTTTCCCATAAGTTTCCAACAGCGAGGCCTTGAAGGTTTCCTGGAATTCTTTGCGCTGTTGTTCGGTTGCCATAGTGAAATACTTGCGCCCCATAACCCCTTTGGCAATTGATTCATAATCAATCCAGGGAGACATGACGGAATCAATCTTGTTGTAATACTCACTCTCGGATTGATCATAGGTATCCATTAGTTCATCCAGATTTGAAAACAGCTCATCGAAAACTTTCTGGATGGTTTCATCAGCCGTAGATGGATAGACAGGCTGAGCTATACCTGCGCCAGACACAAGCAACATTAGGCAGATACCCGCCGATCGAACAAGCAGACTTTTCAGGATATTGAGACAATTCATGGGAATTTCGCAGTAGTTCAAAGGTATGATGGTCAGAACCAAATTATGAGCTGACACAAATCAGCGGGGACTATACCATTCCGCCTCCGAAATCTGAACAAAGGTAGCAAGTGTCCTACCTGCCAATTTACATTCATTTTATCGTTTTAGCCCTCGCTATTGGTGGTCTAGTCTGGAGTGCTGATTTTTTTGTCGACGGCGCTGCAGCGATCGCTCGCAATATGGGCCTGAGCCCACTCATTATTGGTTTAACCGTAGTCTCATTTGGCACATCGGCGCCAGAAATACTTGTCTCGGCTTCTGCTGCCGCTGCAGGAACGCCATCATTAGCAGTTGGTAATGCGCTGGGATCCAATATGGCAAACATGGGACTGGTTCTGGCCATTACCGCACTTATTTTTCCAATTAATATAGATTCGCGAATTGCACACAAGGAAGTTCCGATCATGGTAGCCGTCACCCTTATTGCGGGTTGGGTATTGTGGAATGGATATCTAGGGAGACTGGAATCTTTGGGGCTGGCCTCCCTGCTGTTTTTCTACATGTTTTACCTAATAAAAACAGCTTCTGAGCACCCAATTGACCCAACGATCCAAATCCAGAAAGCTCCATGGTCCCGAGCAATCATTATTACTCTTAGCGGACTCGCTTTTTTGCTTGTGGTATCAAATATATTGGTCTGGAGTGCAACATCCGTTGCCAGTCATTTTGGCGTCAGCGACCTGATCATCGGCATTACTATCGTCGCGGTCGGAACGAGCTTGCCCGAATTGGCCGCCTCAGTTGCCGGGGCTATCAAAGGGCATTCAGAAATGGCGATTGGCAACGTTATTGGCTCCAATATTTTCAACCTGACTGCCGTCCTACCGGTTGCCGGCCTAGTGAGGCCCGGGGCGATCGAAGGTGCGAATTTTTGGATGGACTTTGGACCCGTACTGCTATTCAGCGCTTTACTTAGCACTATCTGCTTACACCATACATCCGGTAATCATTCCGGCACACTGGGGCGAGTTGCTGCGGGACTAATGCTATTGTTATACATCGGCTATTATGGGCTGCTAATTTTTTAAGCAAAAAACCAAAAAAGAGGATTACTGCTCTTCATGACTGATAAAACACTTGTCGCCAGCGGCAAACGTACCATCGAAATAGAGACTCAGGCCCTCCAAAGACTTGGCAGCCTGTTAGATGAAAGCTTTGCTGATGCCTGTGAATGCCTCTTGGAGACACGCGGAAGAGTGATTGTTATTGGCATGGGAAAGTCTGGCCATATTGCCCGAAAAGTTGCCGCAACCCTGGCCAGCACCGGAACCCCATCTTTTTTTGTTCACCCTGCAGAAGCAGGCCATGGCGATATGGGAATGATCACACATGAGGACACTGTGCTGGCTATTTCCAACTCCGGCAGCACTGACGAAATTTTGGCTTTACTGCCGCTAATAAAAGTCCTGGGGATTCCAATGATAAGCATGACGGGTAACCCGGATTCCCCTATCGCCAAGTCTTCCGATTTTCATCTCAATGTCGGTGTTGAAGTTGAGGCTTGCCCTATGGGACTGGCGCCCACCGCAAGTACGACAACTGCCCTGGTCATGGGAGATGCACTCGCCATTGCACTTCTGGAGACACGCGGATTTACGTCGGATGATTTTGCTTTTTCCCATCCTGCTGGCGCCCTCGGGAAAAGACTCCTGATCAAGGTTTCGGACCTGATGTACTCTGGCGCCCAGTTACCCAGGGTCCCGCTGGAGATGCCGCTTAAAAAAGTGCTTTTGGAAATGTCTGCCAAAGGACTGGGAATTACCACAGTTGTAGATCAATACAACAATCTCAAGGGCGTCTTTACAGATGGCGATTTACGCCGGGTGCTCGATGCCAACATTGATCTCAACATGGCCACTGCAGCAGATGTCATGCATGCAGACCCCTTTAGGATTCAAGACAACAAACTCGCTGCAGATGCTCTGGGGGTAATGGAGGAACGAAAAATCACTGCGCTGGTCGTAGTAGATGAACATAATCATCCGGCTGGTGTTATTCACCTGCACGACATTCTTCGCGCTGGTGTTATTTGATTCACCTGTAAGACAGAAATATTTCAGCAAGAGCAACCGAACTTTGAGCCAGGAAAATCCGAGTGAACTCACCAAAAAGCTGTCAGCCATCCAATGGCTGGTTCTCGATGTTGATGGAGTACTCACAGACGGGGTTATTTCTTACGATAGCGAAGGAAATGAACAAAAGCGTTTCAACATCAAAGATGGGTTGGGAATCAAGCTTTTACAAAAAGCCGGTATCCAGGTTGGTATTATCACCGGGCGGGTTTCACCCATGGTTCAAAGAAGAGCAGATGAACTGGGCATCAACCAACTGATACAAGGACGCGAAGACAAGGCTGCTGCTCTTAAAGAATTGGCTGAGCAGCTAACAATTTCCATGGAATCCATTGCCTACATGGGTGATGACTTGCCAGATTACCAGGCAATTGCCTGCTCGGGTTGTGGTGTTACAGTGGCCGATGGACACCCGGATGTAAAACAGGTTGCCGACCATGTTACCTCCTTGCCGGGTGGATTGGGCGCGGTCAGGGAATTTTGCGACCTGTTGCTTAAAACCCAGGGAACGTATGAACAGGTTACGGCCGGTTTCAAGAAGTAATGAAAGAACGCCGCCTTTTACTACTACTAACCTTTCTCCCGATTGCTTTGGCTGTCTATATATGGGATCTGGATGTCAATTTTTCCAGCAGCGTTCTTCCAGAGCCGCAGGAGCAACAAAGTGATTTGCCCCTGACCATCCTCGAGCAGACCCAAATAACCCAATTCGACCAACACGGATTTCAGGTGCAGCGCGTTAGCAGCCAAGAACTTACATCGTTTGAACTCGACGAGCTCATTCAAATCAACCAGCCAACAATTGAGCTAAATACCAATGACGGTAATTGGACAGCAACCAGTCTAAATGGCATGTTTTACCAAAACGAAAATCGAATAACGTTAAGTGGAGATGTCACTCTGCAAAAGCATGATGCGAACACGCCGGTTGTGATGTATACCAGCCAGCTGGATTACTATCCTGATTCCCGGCTGGCGGAAACGGACGACCCTGTAAGAATCCAGGCGACTGGCCATGATATCCAGAGCGAGGGAATCAGTATTGATTTGGCACATTCCGTCTATGTTCTCACCAATCGTGTAAGAAGTAGCCATGAGCCCTTATAAGCCACTCAATATCCCTCTGTTCTCTGGGGCGATTTTATTTATCGCCGCAATACTGCCGTTGACAGTATTTGCACTAGAGTCAGACCGAGACCAGCCAATAGATATTGAATCTGACCGCGCCGAATTCCATGAGCAGGAGGGATACACGGTATACAGCGGCAACGTCCGCCTTTCCCAGGGAAGCATCCTGCTTGAGGCAGCAGAGATCAGTATCTACTTTGAAGATGGCAACGTTTACAAACTTTTGGCTAGCGGCGATCGTGCCTATTACGAACAGCTCCCAGCTGAAAACGAAGGCAAGGTTGTTGCCCAGGCCAACACTATTGAGTACCTGCTTCAGGACGACCTGATCAACCTTATCCAAGATGCGAGCCTGACCCAGGATGGTGCCACACTAAACGGCGAACTTATTACTTACGATGTTCGCAATCACCTGCTAAAAGCGAACAACCGCAGTGATGATCAGGAGTCTGGCGAAAGCGGCCGGGTTCGGGTCACCATCCCATCGCTCGGAACAGGGAACTAGGCTATGGCAACACTGGAAGCAAAAAATCTGGCCAAGTCCTATGGCAAAAAACAGGTCGTTATCGATGTCTCTATTAAGGTGAACAGTGGTGAGATCATTGGCTTGCTGGGCCCCAACGGCGCTGGGAAAACAACCTGTTTCTACATGATTGCCGGCTTAATACGAGGCAATGCCGGAAAAATTTTGATCAATGATCAAGATATTACCCTTGCACCAATACATGTTCGTGCTCGCCTGGGACTAGGTTACTTGCCACAAGAAGCTTCCGTCTTTCGCAAACTGAGTGTAGAAGAAAATATCCTGTCAGTTATGGAATCTGCAAACGTACCTAAATCGAAACGCAAAGCGCGGGTTGAGGAGCTGATTGAAGAATTCCACATAAGCCATATCCGACATAGCCCGGGAATGTCACTTTCAGGAGGCGAACGAAGACGAGTGGAAATCGCCCGCGCGCTGGCGGTTAATCCTCATTTTATTTTGCTCGACGAACCTTTTGCTGGTGTCGACCCTGTATCAGTCGGCGACATTAAAAAAATCGTCCAGTACCTGAAATCAAAAAATATTGGCGTGTTAATCACCGATCACAATGTGAGGGAGACCCTATCTCTTTGCGACAAAGCATATATTGTTGGCGAAGGGCACATCATTTCAGAGGGGAACGCTGAAGATATTCTTAACGATGAGTTGGTACGTTCAGTTTATCTCGGCAAAGATTTTCGCCTTTAATCTTTTTGTCAGTGAAATCACTATATTTTCAATTCGAAACCTGTGATGCTCTTCGCGAATGACCAGTTCTGGTGCATAAAGCGTTTGAGATGCAAAAACCGTACCGTTAGAATTCCAGCTACACCCTCACAATCCTCAAAGCTCCTATATTGATGAAGCAAAAGCTCTTCCTTGGAATCAGCACACAACTAAAAATGACGCCGCAACTGCAGCAGGCGATCAAGTTGCTGCAGCTTTCCACGCTTGAATTACAACAGGAAATCCAGGAAAACCTATATACCAACCCTCTATTGGAAATTGATGAAGAAGCTAACTCACATGCTGGCGAAGACATTCAAACCGCAAGTGAAACATCCGAAATGCCCGAGGACATTGGGGAAGCGCTGGATACTGAATATTTCTCCATGCGCAAAACCGGGAGCTCCGTTTCGAATGAGGAATTTACCCATATCGAGCAAGTATCCGGGCAAGGCTTACATGACTATCTCAGTTGGCAGCTCCGACTTTCTCATATCTCGGAACGTGATCTAACGATTGGCGAAGCCATCATTGATTCAATTGACAACGACGGCTTACTTCAAGCGAGTATAGAAGAATTAATTTCGGCAGCTGCGTTAGAAGATCCCGCTGAAGCAGATGAAATTGAAGCCATCCTGAATCGAATCCAGCATTTTGATCCTCCGGGCGTCGGCGCAAGGGATCTTCGAGAATGCTTGCTGATCCAGCTAAAGCTGCTTGGCACTGACCCCGGGTATTCCGATGACAGCACGCTGGAAACCGCCATTAAGATAGTTGATAAATTTCTGCCGCTGGTCTCGCAAGGCGATCTAACCATGCTGATAAAGCAATCCAGATGCAGCAAAGAAAACATCATGCAAGCGCTGGATTTACTTAAAAGCCTAAACCCAAGACCAGGATCGCAGTATTCAGATACTGCTGCGGATTACATCATTCCCGATGTATTGGTACACAAGATCAAAGGTCAGTGGGCTGTCTCTTTAAACCCTGAGACCCTGCCAAAAATGAAGCTTACCGAGCAATACACTGAGTTTGTGAGCCAGACTTCAGATAAAGACCAACAGTATTTAAAAGGCAAATACCAGGAAGCCAGATGGTTTCTGCGCAGCCTGGAAAGCAGACACGACACCCTTCTTAAAGTGGCCAAGTCTATTGTGTCGAATCAAATGGAATTCTTCGAGAAAGGGCCAGAGCATATGCGGCCACTCGTATTGCGGGATCTGGCCGAAGAATTGGGTTTTCACGAATCGACCATTTCCCGGGCAACTAATCAAAAGTATCTAAGCTGCCCTACCGGTGTATATGAGCTGAAATACTTTTTCTCAAGCCAGGTCTCGACCACGTCTGGCGGAGAGGCCTCTTCCACAGCGATTAAGGCTCTTATTCAAAAACTTGTTCGTGAAGAGAACCCTCAAAAACCATACAGTGACAGTAAACTGGCCTCAATGCTAAAAGAAGAAGGTATCGTTGTCGCTCGCCGAACCGTAGCGAAATACCGTGAAATGCAAGGTATTGAGTCCTCCAGCGCACGCAAAAGAATCAACTAATTCAATCAATTCGTTACATCGGGCCCAAGCCAGTTAAATTGGCTTAGGAAATTTCAAATCTTGTGCTAACCTGAGATCCCATAACGGGATTTCCTCAACATTGAAAGGAGTTAGATATGCAGCTCACTATCAGTGGACATCATATCGATGTCACCGAAGCGCTAAGAGAGTACGTTACCAATAAAATTTCCCGCCTTGAAAAACACCATGACCGAATCACGAATACCCACGTGATCCTCACGGTCGAAAAACTCCAACAAAAAGCTGAAGCTACATTACATATATCAGGTGCTGATTTATATGCGGATTCTGAATCCGAAGATTTGTACGCAGCCATTGATTCACTGACCGATAAACTTGATCGTCAACTTATCAAACACAAAGAGAAACATCGAAACCACTAATGCAACTCTCAGAGTTATTTTCTCCTGCTCTCAGTTTTACCAAGCTTGAGGGCAGGAGCAAGAAACGGTTGTTTGAAACCGTTGCCAAAAAAATCTCCGAAAACAACCCCTCCCTCGACTCCGATAAGATCTTTGAATCATTATTAGAGCGCGAACGACTGGGCTCAACTGGACTAGGGGACGGCGTCGCTGTGCCCCACTGCCGACTGGAAGGACTTGAAAAAGAGGCGTTGGGTGCACTCGTGCAACTAAACGAGCCCATTGATTTCGATTCCCCCGACCGAAAGCCGGTAGACATACTGGCTTTTTTGCTCGTCTCCCCAGAAACTTCACAAGGACATTTGGATGCCTTGGCTGCCATCGCGGCCAAATTATCCGAAGAAAACTGTCGTCAAAAATTACGCTCAGCTGAATCGCCCGGGGACCTAGTAGACTTGATGCTAACCAGCTAGACCTAAGCCATGAGTGAAATACAGCTAATTCTGATAAGCGGCCGTTCCGGCTCAGGCAAAAGTGCCGCCTTGAACGCGCTGGAAGATGCCGGATTTTGCTGTATCGATAACCTCCCCGCAGCTTTTTTACCAGAGCTAATAGAGCGACAAAACAACATGGAGAATGGCAAAAGTATTGCCGTTTCCATCGATGTAAGAACACCTTCAACGGATCTCAAGCGACTGCCTGATTTCCTGCGCAGCTTTGGCGACAAACTGCAAAGTTGCAAAATTCTGTTTTTGGACGCTTCTACTGATATTTTGGTCAAGCGATTTAATGAAACCCGGCGAAAACACCCGCTAACTGACAGCAACACCACTTTGGCCGAAGCATTATTGCGAGAGTCAGAACTACTCACCGAAATCGCTGAAGTATCAGACCTCACAATCAACACTGATCAGTTGTCACCATACGACCTGCAAGATATTTTACGCAGGCAGCTGGGCGTTGACTCAACCGGTGATAGACAATTGATCATTACCTCGTTTGGGTATAAATATGGCGTCCCCACTTCGGCAGACTATGTCTTTGATGTTCGCTGTCTTCCCAACCCTCATTGGATACCTGATTTAAGGATGCTCACTGGTCTGGATCGAGATGTTGCCTCTTATCTGGAGGGGCAGGAGCAGGTGGCAGAGATGCAAGAGAGTATCCAGAACTTTTTGGAAAAATGGGTGCCCGAAATCTTTGCAGGTAGTCGTAGCTATCTTACCGTAGCCATTGGTTGTACCGGCGGAAAACATCGCTCTGTTTATTTATCCGAGCAATTGGGAAAACATTTTCGGACACGGTTCGAGAATGTTCAGATTCGTCATAGGGAGTTGACATGATCGAAACAAAAATAAAGGTGGTAAATAAACTTGGACTCCATGCCCGTGCCTCATCCAAGCTGGCACAGCTAGCTGGGCGCTATGCCAGCGATATAAGACTGGGCAAGGAAGATGAGGCCCTTGTCGATGCAAAAAGTATCATGGGATTAATGTTGTTGGCAGCAGGTATTGGTTCTTCCCTTATTTTGCGCGTGGAAGGCAAGGACGAAGAGGAAGCCGTGGCAGCTATTTCAAAACTCTTTGCCGATAAGTTTGATGAAGGCGCGTAACCTTATTAATTTCTCATATTGATGCGTATTTCTTGCTCTCCGTCGCTGAGTACCAATTCATCTTCCAGAATCTGCTCAATTCGATAACCACTTATCGTCTCCCCTTCTCGATAGGTCGACGAATTGGCAAAAACACGACTCAATCTTGAGTTCCCAGGAAAATAAAGATGGCCACTAAAGTTGGGCATAACTGACTGATTGTCCAACTCATCTTGATCTGATGACACATCTTGAATTGAAAAAGCTTTCTCCATCTCTCCCTGCTGGTTATTCACTTCTTGCTGCCCAAGAGTTGCCGAAGCAATAGTCGCCTCCGACGGATACGGTTTACTTCCCGTGGGCATTTCGGCTACCCCTGCCCGAGCTTCCGTTTGCCCTCCTTCTATCGCCTCACTTTCTACAGCAGCCACTGGCGCGGCAGGTGGAACAGCCTCAAGAACCCGAAAAGCAACAAATCCAAACACAATCAGCACCAGAACCATTCCAAATCCAACTAACCCAATTAGCCAACGGCTGGTGTTATCAGCAGGGGTTGGGTCGTTCCAGAAATCCTGATCCCAGTCAGAAATTTTTACATCGCTCTCACGACGACGCTCTTGATCAGCTTTCTTTAAGGCACCAAGAATGTAAGACATCATTCACTCCTGAGCCAGAGGGCCAGTTTCATTTTCACGAAGTGCCAATACGGGCAAATCCTCTGTTTGCTCCATCAGGCGAAGAAGCGTCCTCGGCCCCAATAAACCATCCGGTTTTAACCCTTGACCTGCTTGAAACTCAGCAACGTGATCGGCAATTAGTGCCGAATACACACCACCGTTATAGATATACTCATACCCATCCAGAACATCAACCAGCTTCTGCTGCACCCAGGAAACCAATTCCGGGTTACGGGCCCCCGGAGCAACCAACCCCTGATAACCTTCGAGCGCTGGCCAGAGATATAAAAACTCCGCGTTCCACTGCCTTTCAAAAGTCTCCGGTGAAATACGTCGTGAATCCCGGGAATTGCTAATTAACAATTCAGAGTTGCGGAGCTCGTAAAGTAGATAGAGATACTGACTGTCCTCTGTAGGTGTTAATCGCAATAATCCGGGGCGATTAATTTCAAATAATTCTGTCATTTGTAAATCGCTATCCCGCTGGCAGGACAATCCATTTTGCCTGGCAACTTCACACAATTCGTCCTGATCCGTGGCCAGTGCTTCCACTCCCCAAATTTCCAATAATTGCTCGTAGGCATTCAGTCCAGAAAGCATCCCCGGCTCACTTGATGTAGAGAGCACATCAGCTTCGACCATATCTGGCTCTTCTGTTGCAGGCTCTAAAATAGAACCTCTCTCGTCAACCACCTCAGGGACATCAACATTATTCGCTTCACTTTCAGACTCTATGACGATTGGGCTTTCCTGCATCACCGGTGCCGTTTTCGTCGTCGGACGTTGACCCACAAATAAATACATAGCGATAACAGCGAAGGCAACCAGGGCAGTCATCGCAATAATTGGGCACTTTTTCCCGGGCATCGGAGCAACAGGGCTCTTGCCAAAAACTTCATGGCTGGCCGCCTTTACAATCGGGGCTGAAATCTGCTTTTTATTGGTTGCATAGGCGCCTAGCAAAACACGCTCAGCGAGCAAATTAACAACCCGCGGCACACCATCAGAAAGTTGATGAATTGATCGAATTGACCCCGCGTCAAAAAGTGTTCTATTACATCCGGCTCGGCGTAAACGGTGGGAAAGATAATGAGCGGTCTCCTGGCGATCCAGGGGTTCTAAATGAAACCGCGACACAACCCTCTGGTTAAGCTGGCGCAATTCATTTCGGGCTATCAGGTCGAGCAGCTCCGGCTGCCCGACCAGAAGAATATGCATAAGCTTGGCTGTATTGGTCTCGAGATTAGTCAACAGGCGCAGCATTTCCAGAACATCCGGATCAAGATTCTGGGCTTCTTCAATGACAACCAGTGTTTTCTTGCCCTCGCCATAGGCCTTCAATAAATCGCGATTAATTAAATCTGTCAGCGCTTTAATCGAATCATCATGGGAATACTGCAGGCTAAGTTCAGAGCAAATACTGGCAAGCACATCACGGCTATTGAGCTTGGCATTGAGAATATAGGCCACACGAATATTGCCGGGCAGCTGCTCCAACAGTAGCCGCGTCAATGTCGTTTTACCCGTGCCAACTTCGCCCGTAAGCAAAATAAAACCACCCTCGCGATCAAGGCCATATTTCAGGTGGGCAAGCGCCTGACGGTGCTGAGGGCTGGGGTAAAGAAAAGCAGGGTCAGGCGAAATCGTAAATGGATCCCGCTCAAGCCCAAAATAGTCGAGGTACATTAGTTGCGCACCCAGCTCATTGGCCTAGTTATCCTCGGGGACAACTGTTCCTTGCGATTCTTCCTGATTACCGGCTTCGAACTGCTCCAACACAGTATTAGACGTCTCACCCAATGTTTGTCCATTACCCATGTCGTAATTACGCAAGTAATCAAATCGACGGTTGGTCGTTGCCGTGGACTGTGCCGGTGAGCGCAAAATAGTCGGCCGAATGAACATCATCAATACTCGCTGATCATCGTTATTGTTTCGATTGCGAAATAATCCGCCCAGGATAGGAAGATCACCCAGCACGGG
>Ga0181560_10000145_pt1 | contig 58007 bp, 53 predicted proteins | sample 011ome_20_FD_133751 | JGI IMG/M metagenome (GOLD analysis project Ga0181560, IMG submission 133751) | Coastal salt marsh microbial communities from the Groves Creek Marsh, Skidaway Island, Georgia - 011509CT metaG (megahit assembly) | ecosystem: Environmental > Aquatic > Marine > Intertidal... | reverse complement strand
GCTGGCGGTGCCGTTTCACTGGTGTCGACCCGTTCTCTGCAATCAAGACTTAGTGAAAACAGGGTATTGGTCACTCAGGATCCAAACTCTACGATTGTACCCGCCGTTGAGCCCTCGCCTGTTGAAAGCCCTTCCGGTCTGATAATTGACCAAAGTCCGCCAGAACCAGCAGCCATTATTCTCGAAGAAACCGTACTTGAAGAAGGCTTTAACCATACTGAAAGAGATGTCGACCTGAATGATCTGGAAGACAAAGAAATTGATGAGTATCTGGCTAAAATTCGAAATTTTGATGCCAATTTCAATAATGACATTTATTTGCCTGCAGCCAAACGAGAGCTGCTAAGCAGAACTATCAACCGTCTTGAACGGGTTCAAGACTATGTCGGTCACGGCAATTTCAATTTGATCGGCTTTGATGAAATGCTTTTCTTTGCTCGTAATTATGAATCCATCGGAGCTTTTGAAAAATCCGAGTTGGATTTTCTGGAAGAAATATTTTTTGCTGATGCCAATCAATATGGCTTTTTCGGTGAGAAAGTTACCCCTTAACTGACAACCCGTATTCCAATTCCTGATGTCGTCAAAATTCACGGCAGCGGACATTATCTTTTAAGAGGATCTTCCTACAACCTGTATCAGCAAATTAAACGCGATGTTGGTCAGCAACTATTATTAACTTCAGGAATACGCAATGTTGTTAAGCAAATGCATCTGTTCCTGGCTAAAACACTGCAGTCTGATCTTAACCTGTCAAAAGCTTCCCGGTCACTGGCGCCTCCGGGACATTCCTTTCACTGTATCGGCGACTTTGATGTCGGGAAAATTGGTTTGGGAGAACTTAATTTCACAGAAGATTTTTCCCATACCGAAGAATTCCGACGCATGGTTAATCTAGGTTATATAGATATCCGTTATACCGACACCAATCTCTATGGCGTCAGATATGAGCCCTGGCATATAAAAATTGCTTAAGTTTTTTGTACCTCAAGAAATTTGCTTAGCTCTGCCATCGTAAAGGGCCAGGCTAACTCTCCTTCACTATCTTCAAATTTAAGCACCGGAATACGTACACCATATTCCTTCAGTAAATTTTCAGACTCAGTTATTTCAACCATGAACAGCGCCAAATCTGCTACATCTTGCTGATTAATCATGGCAGCTGCTTCATCACATAAATGGCAACCCAGTGTTGTATATAAATTTAATCTGCGCATTAATCTGCAACACTTGCGTCTATGGCTTCAGTAATTAATTCAGGGCCGCGATAAATAAAACCTGTATAAAGCTGAAGCAGATTGGCACCGGCTTTATATTTCCTTTCAGCACTTGCGTAATCATGAATACCACCCACACCAATGATTGGAATAACGCTTCGTAGCTGGTGTTTCAGATTTCTAACGGTATCGACGGAAATGTTTTCCATAGGCGAACCGCTCAGGCCCCCAGTTTCATCAGAAAACACTGATTCTTCAACACCATTTCTAGAGACGGTCGTATTGGTCGCTATCACCCCGTCCATTTTGTAATACAGTAGCGCCTGTGCAATATCCTCACATTCATTGACGCTAATATCCGGTGCAATTTTTAACAATAGCGGCACATACTTGTCATGCTTATCAGACAACATTTTTTGTTCAGCTTTCAAAACACTTAACAGGCTATTAAGACCTTCTCCAAATTGTAAGGCACGCAAACCGGGGGTATTGGGTGAAGAAAGGTTAATGACTATGTAATCTGCAAAGGGATAAAGCTCCCGCAAACAAAACAGATAATCTTCATGCGCCTGTTCTAAAGGCGTTGAATAATTTTTTCCGATATTAACACCCACAATTCCTTTGAAACGCCTGCGTTTAAGACGCTCGACCATATGTGCCACACCTTTATTATTAAAGCCCATCCGGTTTATCAAAGCCCCTTGCTTGTTTAACCGAAATAACCGGGGCTTCGGATTACCCGGCTGGGCTCTGGGGGTCACAGTGCCTACCTCAATAAAGCCAAAACCCAAGGAGCCTAAAGCATCGATATAGTCCCCGTTCTTATCCAGGCCAGCAGCAAGCCCTACCGGGTTGCTGAATTGCAAGCCGAACGCTTCAACAGTCTTGTTTTTGCCACGGGAAGCAAGCAAAGATACCAGACCTAAAAGATAAATCAGTTTTAGGCCTTTAAGGCCAAGGTTATGGGAAAACTCTGCCGGAAAAAGAAAAAGAAGCCGACGGATCAGTGTGTACAAAATAGCCCTACTCCATATTTAATCCATAATATAGTGCTTGAATTAGAAACTCACAAGCGTGAATTGCAAGTCTAAAATAGTCGATTAATCTCTATGATATCAGGCCTTTTAAGGCTGTTTAGGGTATCATGTGCGACTTTATTTAAAGCATAACAATAACATTAGAACATCAACCCGCAGTAAGAGATCAAATTATGCCTCAGAAAGAAATGATTGGAGCTTTGAAAAACTGGCTCTCTCAGCAAATTATTGGTCAGGAGAAACTACTGGACCGATTGTTAATCGCACTCCTCGCAGACGGACATCTTTTAGTTGAAGGTGCACCAGGTCTGGCTAAAACCAAAGCTATAAAAAACCTTTCTGAGGCCATAGAAGGCGATTTCCATCGTATACAGTTTACTCCGGATCTTCTACCTAGTGATATCACCGGAACTGAAATCTTCCGTCCTGAGGATGGCAGCTTTACTTTTCAGCAAGGACCTATTTTTCATAATCTGGTGCTGGCCGATGAGATAAACCGTGCGCCAGCCAAAGTCCAGTCTGCCCTGTTGGAGGCTATGGCTGAGCATCAGGTTAGTGTCGGCCGAGAAACCTTTCACCTGCCGGATCTCTTTTTAGTCATGGCGACCCAGAACCCGATTGAGCAGGAAGGAACCTATCCTTTACCAGAAGCTCAGCTTGACCGTTTTTTAATGCATGTTACTGTTGACTACCCGGATACTGAATCTGAACGCAAAATTCTGCATCTGGTTAGAAATGAAGCCATGCACCAGAACCCGACTCCACCTGCAGTCGTCCCTCAGAAAGATTTATTTGCAGCCAGGCAGGATGTGCTTGGCTTGCATATGGCTGAAGCCGTCGAAGAATATATTCTGCAGTTGGTCATGGCTACGCGTAATCCTGCCCCCTATAGTGAAGAGCTGGCAAAATGGATTGACTACGGTGCCAGTCCTCGTGGCACCATTTCTCTGGATATCTGTTCGAGGGCCCATGCATGGCTAAAAGGCAAAGATTTTGTAAGCCCCGAAGATGTCCATGAAATTTTCCATGATGTCTTACGCCATCGTGTCCTTATCAGTTTTGAAGCAGAGGCTGCCGGTATAGATGCAAACCGGGTTTTGGATGAAGTACTCACACTGGTACCTTCAGCTTAAAACCTAATTTCATATGTCACGCAAACGCGAATTAAATATTCAACAAGAGCAGTTCCGTTGCCGCGGCGCTATGTTGAGTCTGCAGCAATTACTTGATCAGCGTCATATCGCCAAGGCACTTGAACTTTATCTGCAATCCCGCTCCCGGCTGGGAATGTCTGGTTCTCATATCTCCAAATCAAAAGGCCGAGGCGTTGATTTTGAAGAGCACCGGGCTTATCAGGCTGGCGATGACATACGAAGTATCGACTGGCGTGTCACTGCTCGAACTGGCAGACCTTTTACCAAAATTTTCCGTGAAGAGCGGGAAAGACCCGTTATTATCGGCGTTGACCAAAGTCATCATATGTTCTTCGGCAGCCAGGTCAGCTTTAAATCAGTTGTTGCTGCTGAAGTTGCCGCAATTCTATGCTGGTTGACCGTTGATAACGGTGACAGGGTTGGTGGCGTTGTTTTTTCTGATACTAATAGTGAAATGGTAAAACCAAGGCGCGGTAAACGTTCTGCCTTGCGCTTTCTCAGCCTGCTTGCCGACTACAATCAAAATCTGCTTGGTCAGCATAAGCCTTTAGCAAAAACAGGAAAATCAAACCTGCGTGAAGCGTTGGAACATATTTATCGTATTACCCGGCCAGGCTCAACGATATATCTGATAAGTGATTTCGCTGACATGGACAAAGTATGTCTGCAATATATGCAGCAGCTCTCTTTGCATAACAATCTCACCTGTATATTTATTTACGATATTCTGGAGACTCAATTACCTCAACCCGGCGTATACAATATTACCAATGGCAACGAAATGGAGACTATTGATACTTACGCTGCAGCTGTCCGAGAAAACTACCACCAGGCATTTGAGGATAAATTACAAAGTCTGCATGCTGAACTGAACTTAATAAAAGTACCTTTGATAAGCTTAAGAACCGACCAGATTGTTCTGGAGCAATTGGAAACATGGAATCAGAAGACCCTTTAAGCCAATTGGCGGATATTCATCTGCCCGATCCGGTTAGCATCTGGCCGCTTGCTCCCGGCTGGTGGTTCGTTATTATCCTGATTCTGGCAGGACTATGCTGGCTGGCTTTCCAGGCTTTACAGAAATTCATCTTGAATCAGCGTCTGCAAAGCGCGCAGCGTGAGCTTGAAAAAGCGATTCAAGCCTACCGTGAAACGGTCAGCAAAAAAGACAGCGATGAAAATAAGGCAGGACTGGATTATCTTTATGCGGTAAATGCCGTACTTAACAGGGTCGCCTTATATACCGACCCTAAACGTTCGCGTGAAATCGCCAAACTTACCGGAAAAGCATGGCTTGATTATCTTGATCAATCCTTTGGTGGAACTGAATTCAAGGAAAGCGCTGGAAAGGTTCTCGCGGAAGGACAGTATCGGCCAGTTTTCATTGGTGAAATTGAAGCTCTTTATACTCTGGCACAAAACTGGATCAGTGCCTGTTACAAGAAAAAAAATAAGAGCAAAGCAAATGAACACAAAAATATCAGGGTGGTGGCATGATTGAATTCGTCTGGCCCTGGGTTTTCATTTTGATACCGCTGCCCTATTTCATTAATCGCCTTATGCCACGGGCTGAAATTATTGAAGCTCCCCTTTTCGTGCCTTTTTTCACCTCACTGAAAACCGTCGTAAGTTCCAGCCCCAGGCTGGGCAGTCGCAGTTTGCTACTCTCTTTTCTGGCCTTGTTGTGCTGGCTGTTACTGGTCATCGCAGCCAGTCGTCCACAATGGGTAGGAGAACCTGTTCAGCTTCCCACAACCGGACGAGACCTGATGTTATCCGTTGACATATCAGGCAGTATGGAGGCTCAGGATATCCAGTTGCAGGGGCGTAATGCGACCCGTCTGGAGGTGGTCAAGTCTGTCGTTGGAGATTTTGTAGAAAGACGTACCGGAGACAGGCTGGGATTAATTTTATTTGCAGCCAGAGCTTATACCCAGGCGCCTCTTACTTTTGACCGTGAAACCGTTGGCATACTGCTCGATGAAGCTCAAATCGGTATTATTGAAGAAAATGCGACTGCCATAGGTGATGCGATAGGACTTGGCGTTCGTCACTTGCGCGAGCGACCGGAAGCCAGTCGTATACTGATCCTGCTGACTGACGGGGTAAACAATGCCGGCCAGGTTTCGCCATTGCAGGCAGGAGAACTGGCTGCACGTGAAGGGATTCGGATTTACACGATTGGTATTGGTGCAGAAAGTGCCGCGCGTTCCTCCATTTTCAGCTCAAGAGCTGTCAATCCCTCTGCCGACCTTGATGAAGACACCCTGACTGAAATTGCTGAAAACACCGGCGGTCAGTATTTCAGAGCGCGTAACATAGAAGAACTGGAGCAAATTTATGCCATTCTGGATGAACTTGAACCGGTAGAGCAGGAAGATGAAACTTTCCGCCCTACTATTGCTCTATTCTACTGGCCTCTGGCTGCCTGTTTGCTATTAAGCTTTCTTATTGCATTAAGCCGCTTACCGGCCTTAAACCCCTGGAAAAAAGCTTCTCCAGCCCCAATATCTATGACAGAAAGTAAAACCTAGATGAACGTTATGCCAACATTTATCGAAAATTTTCATTTTCTGCGCCCACTGTTTCTGTTCGGGCTGATCCCTGCTGTTCTGCTGGTTGCTACATTAGGTTTTCTGCATAGCCGTAATTCCAGCTGGTATAAAGCCATTGATGCCTCTTTATTGCCTTTTTTGCTGGAACAAAATACCCGTTCCAGGCAATACCTGCCCTTGTACGGCCTGTTAAGCATCTGGGTACTCTCGATCATTGCCCTGGCTGGGCCTGTCTGGCAGCAGATACCTTCTCCTGTCCAGGAACGCGAAGATGCCATGGTTATTGTTCAGGATCTGTCTCTGTCCATGTATGCCACTGATTTAAACCCTAGTCGTCTGGTTCGTGCCCAGAGAAAACTTATTGATATTCTGAACAGCCGTAAAACTGAAGGACAGACGGCATTAGTTGTTTATGCCGGCAGTGCGCATACTGTCACCCCCCTTACCGACGATATCGCCACCATCAGCAATATGGTTTCTGCCCTGGACCCCAACATCATGCCCCTACTGGGTAGTAAGCCGGAAGAAGGTATCCGCCTTGCTATTGAGTTATTGGACAATGCCCAGCTGACTGAAGCAAAAATTCTATTGATTACTGATGGCATCAATAATGCTGATATAGATGCTATCAGTGACCAGCTAAACAACACACTGCATAGTTTGTCGATCCTAGGTGTTGGTACTGACGAAGGGGCACCTATCCCGACCAATGACGGCTTCTTGAGAGATCAAAATAATGCCATTGTCATCCCTACACTAAACAGCAGTCTGCTGCAGGAGCTGGCTGATAGCGTTAATGGACGTTATGCAAATGTTGTCTTGTCCGATAATGATATTGATTTCCTGCTTGAACAAACCCTGCTGGATGAAACCCGAAACTTAAGAGATGTCGAGCAGGAGTTCGATACCTGGGCGGAAGCCGGTCCCTGGTTATTACTGCTGGTATTACCACTGGCCGCTTTTGCCTTCCGTCGAGGCTGGCTGCTTAGTATCTGCCTGTTATTTCTAATCAATCCACAACAACAGGCCCAGGCCCTAAGCTGGCAGGATCTGTGGGCAAACAAGAATCAGCAAGGCAGCCAGGCTTTTACGACAGAACAGTTCGACAGTGCATCCGAGTTATTTGAAGATGGGAACTGGCGTGCTGCCTCCTATTATCGTAATGGCAATTACCAGGCCGCCCTGAACGAACTAAATGCCCAGCAAGGTATCAATGCGGAATATAACAAAGGCAATACCTTGGCCCGTCTGGAACGCTATCAGGAAGCTATTGATGCTTACGATGCAGTTCTGGCAGAACAGCCAGATCATGCTGATGCCTTATTCAATAAAGCCATAGTGCAAAACCTGTTAGAAGAACAGCAAAATATGCAAAATGAAGACGAACAGGAAGACGATCAGAGCCAGGAACAGGAGCAAAGTGAATCTGAACAGAGTCAATCAGAACAACAACAAAACCAGGAACAGGCCCAGCAAAGTGAACAGGACCAGGAAAACTCAGAGCAATCATCTGAGGAGCAGCAGGAATCCGAAGTGACGGATTCCGATGCCGGTCAGGAAGAGCAAAATGAGGAAGAAGAGCAAGGCCCTGATCCTGAAACCGCTCAAACTCAGGAATCAGCTGAAGAAGAACAGGCCATGCAACAATGGCTGGGGCGTATCGAAGACGATCCCGGTGAATTACTCAGAAATAAGTTTCGTTATCAGACTCAACAATTGCTCTATGAGCAGTTGCAGAATTCTGGCATTCCAGCGACAGAGGCACCCAGTCAGATATGGTAAAACGTTCTATTATTCTTTTATTCTTCCTGCTCCCTTTACAGGCTTTCGCCCAGGGGGATCTGTTAAGTGCCTACGTCGATCGCACGGAGGTATCCATTAATGATGTGTTTACACTGACTCTCAGAGTAAATGCTGAATTAGCTGATACCAACCCGAATATAGACAGCCTGCAACAAGACTTTGAAATCATTGGCAGTAGTCAAAGAAACAGTTTCACCTTTATCAATGGTGTTTCTGAACAGTGGTCAGAATATCGCATTTCATTGCGTGCCCGTTCTACTGGCACACTGACAATACCCGCTTTCCGTATAGGCAATGAGGTCACTATGCCTATTAATATCACTGTAGCTGATGCTATTCAGAACCCTGTCAATACTGACGACTTTTTTCTTACTTCGACTGTCAGTAAAGAAAATGTCTATGTACAAGAACAGTTACTTTATACCGTTAAAATTTACTTCTCTGTGCCCTTTGACCAAGGCGCCCAGCTGGGTGCACCCGAAGCAGAAAACGCGGTTATACAGCAACTGGGCAACGATATCAGCTCACAAGAAGTGCTAGATGGATTGCGTTATAACGTGATTGAAAGACGTTTTGTCCTGTTTCCGCAAAGTAGTGGCACCCTGGAAATTTCCCCGATTACTTTCAATGCAACTGTTGGCCGGCGCCGTTCTGGTAGTATTTTTTCAGGTCAGATGACGGGTGGGCGAACCATCAATCTGAGTAGCGAGTCACATACTATCAATGTGCAGGCTAAACCGGACTCTTATCCGGCAGGTGCAACCTGGTTACCTTCGACTAACCTGTTACTGGAAGAAAACTGGAGCGACAGTTTACAAGGGCTGGAAACCGGTGAAGCGATCACCCGCAATCTCAGAATTCGTGCAGATGGTTTAAGCAGCTCCCTCTTACCTGATATTCCTTACGCAGAAACTGATACGCTTAAATTTTACCCTGACCAGCCTAGCCGTGAAGACTTGGCTAGCCCCACTGGAGTCACCGGAATACGTTCACAAGGGACTGCCATCGTCGCCTCAGAAGGTGGAGATTTCACATTACCTGCGATAGAAATACCCTGGTGGAATACAGAGACTGACACCCTGGAATATGCCCGCTTGCCCGAACATACCTTAAGTGTACTGCCCGGCTTAACATCGATAACAGAACAACCACTTCCCTTTATGCCCGAACAATCTGGCAGAGGCGAGCAGACTGAAGACTCCCTGATAGCAGTAGAAAGGCAAATCATCGGAGCCTCTTATTACTGGATACTGGCCACAACTTTATTCGCACTAGCCTGGGTTTACAGCACAGTTATGTGGTATCGCAGCAAGCTGACACTTAAGCAGTTTGCTACAGGAATGTTAAGTTCGACAAGTTCTGAAGCAGCGCAGAATGCCCGCGGGAGAACTAACGGAACACAAACCCTGCAAGAAACCAATGTAGATACAGCCTATCGAGAGTTTCAACAAGCCTGTAAAAATTCCGACCTGTCTGCCATCAGGCTAAGCTTGTTAAGCTGGGTACGTTTACATTTTTCCAATGAAGCCATCACTACCCTGGAAAAACTCAAAGAATATGACCTGGAACCTCAGCTGCAAACGACATTGGATGAATTGGAATATGCTCTTTACAGCCCAAATGCAAACAACAAGAATTTCCAAACTGACGTATTAACGCAGGAAATCAGAAAATTATATAAACAGGGTTACAGGCCCAAAAACAAAACGGCAGAGCATCATACTCTGCCGCCTCTTTATAAGAATTGATCACCCATCTAGGCGATCAATCCCAATACACTTAAGCTGATTTCAGAAAACCTTTTTTAGGCTGCTCATTAATTGCAATACGCCTTGGTTTCATGGTTTCGGGAATTTCCCTTACCAGTTCGATATGTAACAAGCCATTATTCATCGTTGCTGAAACAACCTGCACATGGTCTTCCAGTCTGAACTGTCGTTTGAAATCGCGTTCAGCAATACCCTGGTGCAAATAATTACGTTCTACATCACTGTTTTTTTTGCTCGCTGCGATAGACAGCACATTATCTTCAACCTCAACATTGATCTCATCTTCTTCGAAACCTGCAACTGCCATACTGATACGGTATTTATCTGTTTCAAGAAGCTCGATATTGTAAGGGGGATAACTGGATTGGGAGCGTTCCGCAGCAGTGACATTATCCAGCAGGTTAGCAAGATGGTCGAAGCCGATAGTTGAACGATACAAAGGAGAAAAATCAAAAGTTGTCATAGTTATATCCTCGTTAAGCGATAATAAAGTCAGCCTGCTTTTATGTCTGTTCTTAAGAACCAGACTGTGCAGACATGAAGCTCATTGAGCCTTCACAGTCATATAACTATGGTTGATTTTTCTATTTTCAAGTGTTTCATCTATTCCCAGATACTCAAATCGGGGGACTTGTTTACCATCAAGTTCAATTGCTTCCATAAACATAGAAAGTGGTCTTACCCAATACCCTCCATCACCATAGAGCGGCACATATAAAACCATCAGTTCTTCTGTTTCTGAATGTCTGGCAAAACCCACAACACTATAATTCTGCCCTTTATAGTGACGATAAAGCCCCAATGGTATTCTTTCTGTCATTTTTCACCTTAGTTCTGCATGCTTCAATACATTAGCATATGAAACTGCCTGATTTTATTTCTAAATTCTTTTACTTCATCAGGATTCACGGAAGGATCGGGAGTCTTGTAAACCAGATCAATATACTTGTCAGTTATTTCACCCATCTGTTTGGCCCAGGCCGGCTTAATACTGCTAAGCCGGGAAAAATAAGCCAGAGGAGTTTCCCCTTTAAGCTAATCGAATCTGTTTCTCCTTGCCGTAAACTACCTTACTGATTTCATTTACAGCATCTTCAATTTTATTTAGCATAACTACAAATTATTTCAATTCTAGACAATGAATCTGGCTGCTAAGCAGATTGTTTACTCATCATTATGCAGGCCTACAATCTCTTCTTCCTTGCTATTTGACTGATAGAGTTTTCTTTCCCGGGCTTTAGTATTTTTAGCGCGGTCATTGCGCATACTCTCCAGTTCTTCCAGGTATTCTTTAGAAACATCATTGGTAACGTATTTACCATTAAACACAGAACACTCAAAATCCATTGGCAAGATACTGCCCTCTGCACAAGAAGCAATCAGGTCATCTAGATCCTGAAATATCAGCCAGTCCGCACCAATTAGCTTTTGTATTTCTTCAACAGTTTTATTATGCGCTATTAATTCACTGACCGCTGGCATATCTATACCATAAACATTCGGATAACGTACAGGAGGGGCAGCAGAACAGAAATAAACTTTTTTGGCGCCTGCTTCACGCGCCATTTCAATAATCTGACTACAAGTTGTACCCCTTACGATAGAGTCATCTACCAACAAAACGTTTTTGTCCTGAAACTCCAGTGGTGTCGCATTCAATTTTTGTTTCACTGACTTTTTTCGCTGACTTTGTCCCGGCATGATAAAGGTACGACCAATATATCGATTTTTTACAAAGCCTTCTCGATATTTCACACCTAATACATTGGCCAATTCTACGGCGGAAGTCCGGCTGGTATCGGGAATAGGAATGACAACATCAATATCATGATCCGGTCGCTCCCGGATGATTTTTTCTGCCAGTTTCTCTCCCATACGTAAACGGGATTTATAAACTGAAATACCATCCATTAAAGAATCCGGACGTGCAAAATAGACGTACTCAAAAATACAAGGCTGGAGACTAACATCATCTGCACATATTTTTGTTTCAAGTTTGCCCGTGTTATCAATATAGACAGCTTCACCAGGAGCAACATCTCTTATTAATTTGAAGCCTTGGGAATCAAGTGCCACACTTTCGGAGGCGATCATATATTCAACGCCTTTACGCGTGCGTTTCTCGCCAAAAACCAGCGGTCTGATCCCATGTTTATCCCTGAACCCCACTATGCCGTAACCAACCAGCATGGCAATCGCAGCATAAGCGCCTCGGCAACGCTTATGTACTCCGCGAACGGCAGTGAATACATCTTCAGCTGTTGGTTTGATTTTGTTAAGTTGCTGCAACTCGTGAGCGAATATATTAAGCAGCACTTCAGAATCGGAGTCTGTATTCAAATGCCTTAGATCATCCCTGAAAATATCATCACTCAGTTCTTTGGCATTGGTTAAATTTCCGTTATGGGCGAGACTGATTCCATAGGGAGAGTTTACGTACAAGGGCTGTGCTTGGGCAGGACCAGAACTGCCAGCTGTTGGATAGCGAACATGCCCTATCCCCATATTTCCGTTTAAATTCTTCATATGGCTGGTGCGGAAAACATCACGAACCAGGCCATTATCTTTGCGTAAGTTTAATTTTCCACATTCACTGGTCACGATCCCGGCAGCATCCTGCCCACGGTGCTGCAGTACTGTCAAGCTGTCATACAAAGTCAAATTAACATTTGATTTACCAACGATGCCGACTAAACCACACATGCCGTACCCCTATTAATAAACATAACAATAAATCCTGCTCGTTCTGTTACCAGAAAATTAATACCCATCAAAGTATCTCCCCCACGCCAGCCTCTGCCGCTACATCAATTATGTTCGACTCAGTCGTCGGTGGTATTGCTAACTCGTAGTTCGCCAAAATTGCCACATGCTCCAATATAACCATCATATAAGGAACAATGACTGAATCCTGATGCCAGGTACGGCTAAACTCAAATGGCGTTGTTAAAAATAAAACCAATAATACGATGATCAGACCACGCAATATACCAAACAATGAACCCAGTGCTCTATCGACGCCTCTTAAACCAATTGCCGTACTTAGCTTAGACATAAAATTACCCAGCAAGGTGCCAGCAAACATGACCAAAACAAATAAAATGGTTGAAGCCAGAACTCTACGCACCGTAGCATTATCAAGCATATTGACCATCAAATCTGCCAGAGGGGCACTGAAAAAACCAGCAACGAAAACTGCTGCCACCCATGCAGCTAAAGAAAAAGCTTCTTTTACCAGACCACGCCAAAGTCCAAGTAACATGGAAATAACTATGACAATAAGAATACTGATATCAGCGACTGTCACAGCTTTCCCTTACACTTTCCCCATTTTCTAATTTTCTCCGATTGAGAAGTCCACAATCAGCGCATCAACATTAAAGTTGGCTGAAAGCTCTGTTCTCAAGTTTTCCGCATCAGAGATTGTCAGCACAGGGCCTACCAACACGGCAGTAAGCATGCCTTGAGAAGTAGATACGGAATCTGTATATGCCCTGTAACCCTGACTTAATAGCTCCGCAACCAGCGTCTCAGCATTAGCACTCTCGCCAAAGAGTCCCAGACGAATACTCCAGGCCTGGGGCAGGCCTTCAGCATCCAGCGCCGGTAATTCCTCAGCCTGCTCATTAGCCTGAACAGCATCAGTATTGTTGACTGCGACTGCATCGACAACTTCCACCGAGTCTTCAGTTTCAACCAGAATTTCGCTGGTATCGCTGAGCACAATAGGTCTCTGTGGTTCAACCTCCAAGGGCTCAGGAAAGGCAGGAGCGGCAGGAATAACGATATTCATCTCCGGCGGAGAGACCCCTTCTCCGTCCAGTAGAATAGGAAGGAATATTATTGCGAGGCAACCAAGCACTATAGCCCCTACCAGTCTTTGTTTCATTGCTTGGTTCAAATCAACTCCAAAACATCTGCTACAGTATAGAACGACCCGGTAACCAGTAACACATCGTCAGACTGCATGTTTTTTTCAGCCTCATGAAACGCTTCTTGCACAGAATCAAACTTGGATGCTTTATTCCGTGCTGAAATTTGCAACTCATTATATAACATATTTGCCTTGGAACCTCTGCTGTTTTCAAGACTGGCAAGATACCAGGAGCCAGCTATTTCCTGCAGCGCAGCCAGGGTTTTTTTGCTGTCTTTATCAGACAGCATAGCAAGTAATATATGTATATTTCTGCCAGGAAAATAATGCCGCATGTTTTCACACAAATAAGCGGCGGCGTGAGGGTTATGTGCAACATCAAGCACCAGCGAATAAGCCCTTTGCACTATTTGCAAACGCCCTCTCAAAACAGCCTGTTTAAAAGCCTGCTCTAACAAAGCTTCTGTGGGCTCAAGATTCAAAAGTAAAAGAGCCTGCAGCGACATTGCAGCGTTTGCAGGGTAACAACTCAGTAAAGAAGGCCATGACAGCTTTATTTGGTAGGAGCATTGCTCTTTTCTATTATTTAGACCCTGCCAGTACCAATGACCATCTGTGATATGAGCATTAAAATCTTTACCACTTTGATAAAGTGTTGTCTCTTTATGATTTATCTGCGCCTCAAGTGATTGTGGCAAATTCTTTTCACCGAAAATTACAGGGCGTCCCTGTCTGAGAATCCCAGCTTTTTCATAGGCAATTTTTTCGCGGGTATCCCCCAGCCACTGAGTATGATCCAGTGCAATATTAGTAATAACTGCTAAATCAGCATCCACAATATTTACTGCATCCAGGCGACCACCCAAGCCAACTTCCAGAACCAGATAATCCACCTTACTTTCGGCAAAAATCAGCAGCGCTGCCAGTGTCCCAAATTCAAAATAAGTCAGGCTGACTGATTTGCGTGCCTGTTCAATGCGTGCAAATGCCCGGCATAGGGTCAGGTCTTCAACTTGACTACCATTGATAGTGACTCTTTCGTTATATTTCAGAATATGCGGTGAAGAATAGAGGCCGACTGATTTCCCTTCAGCTAACAATAGATTTGCCAAAAAACAGGAAGTTGAGCCTTTACCATTGGTTCCGCCGATGCTGATAACGGTTTTTGAGCTGAAATCCAACTCCAACTCTGCTGCTACCTGGCTCACCCTGCCGAGGCCAAGTTCAATTTCTGTCGGATGCAGAGTTTCAAGATATGAGAGCCAGGCAGATAAATTCATTGTCTGCCGCTCATTTAAAGAAATTGTGGTTAGACCTTGTTACTTTACGCACTAGTCTTCGCCGATATCACTGCCTACTAATAATTGTGCATGAATTTTGCGATCAGGGAACTTAATTTATCCCGCATATCCTTACGATGAACAATCATATCAATGGCGCCATGCTCCAGCAGAAATTCCGAACGTTGAAAGCCCTCAGGCAAATTTTCACGAACGGTCTGCCTGATGACATCCTGACCGGCAAAACCGATAAGCGCATTCGGTTCAGCTACATTTATATCACCTAATATCGCCAGGCTGGCTGAGACCCCACCATAAACCGGATCCACTAAAACTGAAATATATAGCAGACCTCGCTGCTTCATTCTCTCCAAAGCTGCTGATGTTTTTGGCATCTGCATCAAAGAAACCAGGGCTTCCTGCATACGGGCACCACCACTGGTCGCAAAACAAACCAATGGCAGATTTTCTTCCAGACATTTGTTAACAGCCAGGACAAACTTCTCGCCGACGACTGAGCCCATTGACCCCCCGATAAAACCGAATTCAAAAGCAGTCACCACAACGGGGTGACCTTTCACTTTGCCCTGCATAACAACCAGAGCATCCTTCTCACCGGTTGCTTTAGTGGCTGCGGCCAGTCGGTCTTTATATTTCTTCAGGTCCTTGAATTTAAGAATGTCACTAGGTGTAATCTCTTCACCGAGTTCAATCCTAGCCTCAGGATCCAGAAAAATGTCGATACGCCGACGAGCTGATATCCTCAGGTGATGATCACACTTGGGACAAATATCATTATTTTCTTCCAAATTGGAACTGTAAAGAACGGCATCACAACGTGGGCATTTTTTCCACAATCCCTCGGGGATGTTCCGGTTTTTTACTTCTGTATCCGTTTTTATTTTTGAAGGCAGGATTTTATTAATCCAACTCATACTTATACCCTTATAAAACTAACTGGGATTCAATGCTCTACTCATATCTGCCATCAAAGCGATATGTTCAGACAGTTCTTCATGGCTATAGTCACGCCCATCCTCTAATTCTGCTATAAGATTAACCAAAGCGCTACCTACCACGATGGCATCTGCTATTTCGCCTAGTTTTGCAGCGATATCAGTATCTTTAATCCCAAAACCGATACCTACGGGCAGTCCACAATAGGATTTAAGGCGTTCAACATTAGTACGCACTGAATCAATATCCAGGTGTGAAGCTCCCGTCACACCTTTCAGCGATACGTAATAGACATAGCCTGAACTCAGCTTACAAATTTGTCTGGCTCTTTCTTCATTAGTTGTTGGGGCAACCAGAAAAATACAATCCATCTTGGAAGCATGAATAATCTTTAATAAGTCATGGGCTTCTTCCGGGGGCATATCTACCACCAGAACTCCGTCAACCCCTGCCAGCTCTGCTTTTTCAACAAACGCCTGATAACCCATGCTTTCTATGGGGTTCAAATATCCCATTAATACTATTGGCGTGTCCTGATTTTCCTGTCTGAAACGTTCTATCAAAGCCAGAACATCTTTTAAGCGAGTGTGCTTTGCCAGTGACCTTTCTACAGCTCGTTGTATCACCGGTCCATCTGATGAGGGGTCAGTGAACGGAAAGCCTAACTCTATAATATCTGCACCGGCTTCGACCAAAGCATGCATAAGCTTCAAACTGATTTCCAGATTCGGGTCGCCTGCCGTGAGATATGGAATAAAAGCCTTCTTGCTCTGACTCTTAAGGTGTTTGAAACAATTTTCTATTCTGCTCATGTTATAGGTAAACCTTAACCGTAATCACACTTCTAGTCCGTCGATTTGAGCGACAGTATTCATATCTTTATCACCTCTACCGGACAGGTTAATGACCATTAAATGATTTTCTGGTAAATCCGGTGCAACTTTAATGGCATAGGCAATAGCATGACTTGATTCCAGTGCCGGAATAATACCTTCTTGGCGAGTCAGAAAACGAAAAGCCTGTAAGGCCTCGTCATCGGTTACTGCTGTATATTCTGCGCGTTTAATATCCTTTAACCAGGCGTGTTCAGGCCCAACACCGGGATAATCAAGCCCGGCAGAAACTGAATGCGTTTCAAGTATCTGGCCATCTTCATCATTCATCAGATAAGTCCGATTACCGTGCAATACCCCTGGTGCGCCCGTATTGAGTGGTGCTGCATGCTTTCCCGTACTCAAACCCAAGCCGCCGGCCTCAACTCCAATCATTTTTACAGTTTCATCTTTTAGAAAGGGATGAAACAGACCGATTGCATTTGAACCACCTCCAACACAGGCAACCAGTGAATCAGGCAGCCGTCCACACTGCTCCAGTGACTGCTGCCTTGTTTCCTTTCCGATAACGCTCTGAAAATCTCTGACCAACATTGGATAAGGATGTGGTCCGGCAACAGTCCCGATAATGTAGTAGGTGGTATCTACATTGGTTGCCCAATCACGCAAGGCCTCATTCAACGCATCCTTAAGTGTTTTTGAGCCGGAATCCACTTCAACGACAGTCGCTCCCAACAATTTCATACGATAAACATTCGCAGCCTGACGTTTGGTGTCTTCCGAGCCCATAAATACATGACATTCAAGTCCCAGACGTGCAGCCACAGTCGCAGTCGCTACCCCGTGTTGACCGGCGCCGGTTTCAGCAATAATCCTGGTTTTACCCATGGCTTTTGCCAGCAAAGCCTGTCCTATTGTATTGTTAACCTTATGCGCACCCGTATGGACAAGATCCTCACGTTTTAAATAGATCTGAGCGCCACCCAGTGCTTTGGTCATACCTTTGGCATGATAAAGCGGTGAAGGTCTGCCCACATAATGAGCCAGATCGGTGTGAAATTCCTCCCAGAATTTCTCATCCTGCTTCAGCTTCGCATACATACTGCTCAGCTCTTCAAGGGCTGGCATTAAAGTCTCTCCGACAAAAACCCCCCCATAAATACCAAAGTGGCCATGCTCATCCGGGCCATTATAGAGTTGTTCATTTCTTAGTTCAGACACACTCACCTCGATTCACTTCATTAACAAAATTTTGAATTTTCTCAGCAGATTTAATGCCGGGACTATCCTCAACCCCCGAACTCACATCAACGGCATAAGGTTTGATTAAATGTACAGCCGAGTGAACATTATCGACATTCAGACCGCCAGCCAGAATAAGCGCGGGATTATCCTCGGACAAAGTCTCCAGCAAAGTCCAATCAAAACTTTCTCCTGTTCCTCCCGCGATACCCGGATGCCAGGCATCCAGCAAAACAGCAGCAGCACTTTTATATTGACTGATGATGCCGGGCAAATCCGTTTCGGGCCGAACCCGTATTGCCTTGATGTATGGTTTAGCAAAGCTTGTACAGTAAGACTCTTCCTCATCACCGTGAAACTGCAGATAATCCAGAGAAACTGCTTCGACAATTTTCTCAACCTCTGCAACACTCGCATCAACAAAAAGTCCGACTTTACTGATAAAAGCAGGCAAACAAGTCACTATTTCCTTTGCCTGTTGTGCTGAGACGTATCTGGGGCTGGCTTTAAAAAAAACCAGACCAAGCGCATCCACCCCGCAATTAGCAGCAACAAGTGCATCTTCAGTTCGTGTGATGCCACAAATTTTAATTCGAGTTCTAGATTTATTCACTTATCATGTTACTGGGTGATGCCTGAAACAAGCCCGTATTTTAGCAAATTTTATCGCTAAGAGCTTTTAAAAAATGACAACACCCAGGGCGCTTTTGGTAATTCATACTTATCAGGATATTCAACTTCTACCAAATAGAGTCCTTCCGGAGGAGCCGTTATTCCAGCCTGCCGACGATCTTTTTCATTAAGCACAGACTCTATCCACTTAGGCTCACGCAATTCTTGACCTACTTCCAATAAAGCCCCAGCTATATTTCGAACCATATGTAATAAAAAAGCATTAGCTTTAATATCAATCAACACAAAATCCTCAAGCCTACTGACTTTAAGGTGGCTGACATTCCGCATAGGGCTATTGGATTGACAGCCTGCTCCCCTGAAACTGCTAAAATCCCTTTCTCCCAGAAGATATTGTGCGCCTTCATGCATTAATTTCTCATTCAGCTCAAAGAAATGAGTCTTAACCTGGCCTTGTAGTAAAGCTGTAGGAACCTTGTTGTTATAAATCAGATAACAATAACGTCTGCTTAAGGCAGAAAATCTAGCATGAAAACTCTCATCAACCATTTTTGCCCAGCGCACCACAACAGTATCAGGTAATATGGCATTAGCCCCTCTTACCCAGGCTTTCAGCGGCCTTTCGCTGTGAGTATCAAAATGAACGATTTGCGCGCTGGCATGCACACCTTTATCTGTACGCCCGGCACAATGAATTTTAACGGGGTGATCAGCTATTTTTGCAATAACCGATTCCAGGACTTCCTGAACGGTAGAAACTGATGCTGATCTTTGGGCCTGCCAGCCATTAAAACCAGTACCCTGATACTCAATACAAAGTGCTAATCGGCTGGAGGGTGAAGTCCCGGTCTCAGAGCTTATGAATCACCCCATTCTGAAAGTAATTTTTTCGCTTCTGCGACCTGAGCATCATTTCCTTCGACAATAACTGCATTAAGTATTTCTTTGGCCCCTGCCAGATCACCCATTGCCTGGAAAGCCACGGCCAGATCGAGTTTGGTTGAGACTTCATCCTGATCTGTAATAATTTCCAGTTCTTCTTCATCACTTTCATCAAAGGCGATTGCATCATCCAATCCCAGATTACCCAGGGAGGAAGATCCAGTTTTCTCGGGATTTTCCTCAGCGCTGTCCTCATCTTCATTCTCGTCTTCGTCGAGAAATTCTATTTCATTAAAGGCATCACTATCGTCGTCATCCAAATCCAGAACAATTTCATCTTCATCATCTGCAGAGTCGATATCTACATCCCCCAGAAAATCTTCCAAATCCTCATCTGCAATATCCTCTTCACTGACTACTGCTTCACTTTCATCAGCGGTTACTTCATCTTCGCTTTCATCATCATCCCCAGAAAATTCCGAGTCATCATCCAGACTTTCATCGAAATAATCTTCCTCATCATCTTCTATATCAGCTGCCGCAAAATCCTCCAACTCACTTAGTTCGGCACTGCCAGCCAACCCTTCTTCATTTTCTTCTTCCTCGGCCAGAATAGTATCGAAACCATCTTCCAAGACAGCTTTACGATTACGGGCAATCAGAAAACCAACGACAAGGGCTAATAGGACCACCAAGGCTGAGACCACGCCTAAGGTGCTGCTGATCAGATTAGTGATTTGACTAATTAAGCCCGTAGATGGAGGAGGAGAACTTGGCGCAGGCATTGGAGGCTCAGTGACAACTTCTGGCTCTGGAGTAGCAGGGCCTGTATCTGCTACCACAGCCAAGACTTCAGAATCAGTTGTTTCAGCCTGATTTGCCATTTCCGCCTGTAATTCGGCCATTCGCTGACCTTCTATGGAAATAATGTTTTCTAGAATAGCTATTTCTTCTTCAAGGTCATTGAGACGGCTACGTAATTCTTCATTTTCTAACAGGGCCCGATCTAAATTTTCTTCACTAAGCGCCAGCTCATTTTCCAGATTTGCTATGGTTGCATTCAAATCTGCAATTTCAGCACTTTGAGTGTCATCATCAACAGAATTAACAATACTTAATTCATCACGGGCGTTGTTGGCGCTGCCTTGGCTGTTGTTGACAGCTAAAGGTTGCGCATTATTAGAAAATTGCTGATTTTGGACTGCTACCTGAGTAATGGCCTGTTCCTGGCTAATAGCATTAATTTCTTCCCGACTTGGTATCCGTAAAACCCGACCAGCCCTGATACCATTTATATTATTATCGATGAAAGCATCACTATTGGTATTGGCTCTCTGTATAGCAATCATCATCTGTTGTGCAGATACATCGTTACCTGGCCGGGTTGCCAGCGCAATATTCCATAAGGAATCACCTGTTTGAATGACTACGGTTTCAGTTTCTGGCTCAGTATCCATACCACGGGCTGGAGACATTTCATCCAGTGGGGCCTCTGCCACCTGCGGCTGAGTCGGCTCAGGCTGAGACCTTCTAGCTGGTGGTACAGGCTCAGCTGGCGGTATTGGAGTAGTACGCGCAGGTGTAGGGGCCGGCGCAGGTGTTGGATTCGCACTAAAAGTCGGCAAATCCAGCAAAACTGTGTATTCCCTTATTGCCCGCCCAGAAGGCCAGCGTACATTCAATACAAAATTCAGATAAGGCTCGACAATAGCATCAGCACTGGAAATCCTGACAAGACCTTCCGAACTCGACAATACCTGAACATCAAACTCTAATTCATTAAGGAGTGGTAATGGCTCAACATCGACGCGATCAAAATCAGCCTCAGAGCCTAAATCCACAAGAATCTGTGACTCATCCAGCCCATCTAGCTCCAATAACTGAATATTAGCAACTAAGGGCTCATTCAAAGCGGATTCCAGCCGGATATCGCCTAGAGTAAAAGCCAGAGAAGAATCTGAAAATGATCCAGCAAGAAAGCAGGTAAAAATACCCAGAATTTTCTTGCAATTATTCAGCTTATTTACCAGCATCATGCCGTCCTTACTGGAAGTGAGAGATTTTTTTAAATCGAGCCGGAAGTATTCATTATAAGTGGTTTTTTATCAACTCTTCTGCTATCTGAATTGAGTTTAAAGCAGCACCTTTTCGTAAATTATCTGACACAATCCACAAATTTAAGCCATTTGGGTGAGAAATATCTTTACGCACACGCCCAACCCAAACCTCATCATGGTCTGTGCCTTCTCCAATTGCCGTCGGATAGCCGCCATCTTCACGCTTATCCAGCACCTTCACACCTGAGGCTTTCCTTAATAGAGCATGGGCATCCTCTACCGAAATAGGTGTGCCAGTCTCAATATGAACCGCCTCTGAATGCGAATAGAACACCGGCACACGGACACAGGTGGGATTCACCGTGATGTCATTGTCTCCAAAGATTTTTTTGGTTTCCCAAACCATTTTCATTTCCTCTTTGGTATAGCCGTTATCCATAAAGACATCAATTTGCGGCAACACGTTAAAGGCTATCTGTTTGGGGTACACTTCAATTTCAGCTTTCAAACCGTTCAGCAGTTTTGCTGTCTGCCCCGCCAACTCATCAATTGCCTCTTTACCAGTGCCTGAAACCGATTGGTAGGTCGCCACATTGATGCGTTTTATGCCTACTGCATCATAGATAGGCTTCAATGCAACGAGCATTTGTATGGTCGAACAGTTGGGGTTGGCAATTATATTCTGGTTTTTGTAGTCAGCTATGGTTTCAGGGTTAACTTCCGGCACGACCAGAGGGATATCCTCCTCGTAACGGAAGTGTGACGTGTTATCAATGACAATACAGCCTGCTGCCGCTGCAATCGGCGCATACTTTGCAGAGACAGAGCCACCGGCAGAAAACAGCCCGATTTGCACCTTTGAAAAGTCAAAATCAGCAATATTTTCAACAGTATACTGCTTTTTATTAAAGCTCATTGTCTCACCAGCACTACGCTCACTGGCCAGCAAATACAAATTGTTCACAGGGAACTTACGCTGCTCAAGAATACGCAGCATAACGCCTCCGACAGCGCCAGTTGCACCAACAATAGCTACATCATATTTTTCACTCATTTACTCTATTTCTCTCCAATTCAACGAAAAAAGCCGGAAACAGGTTCCGGCAAAATCAATTAACCTATTGTTTCTTATAGGAAAAGCCAGGGTGACTTGCTTTTCCACTGTGTTTCAAATGCCTTGATATCATCAGCATGCTGCAGGGTCAGGCTGATGTCATCCAGACCATTGAGCAATACGTTCTTGCGAGCCTCTTCTATTTTAAAATGAATGCTTGAACCATCCGCCAGAATAATTTGCTGCTCCGGAAGATTAACTTCCAGTTCAAAGCCTTCCTGAGCAGCGACAGCTTTAAATAAATAGTCTACTATTTCTTCTTTTAAAACAATAGGTAATATCCCATTCTTAAAGCAATTATTGAAGAAAATATCGGCAAAACTGGGTGCGATAATACAACGGATTCCGTAATCATCAAGTGCCCATGGCGCATGCTCTCTGCTGGAACCACAGCCAAAATTTTCACGCGCCAGTAAAATTTTGCCTCCTTGATAACGCGGCTGGTTCAAAACAAAATCAGGATTTAGGGGGCGATTGTCACAGGGCTGATCTGGCAGGCCTTTATCAAGATAACGTGCCTCATCAAATAAGTTTTTACCGAAACCAGTCCGTTTAATAGATTTCAGAAACTGCTTGGGAATTATGTAGTCTGTATCCACATTGGCTCTATCCAGTGGAATCACTATACCTTGTTCTTTAATAAACTTTTTCATGCTTCTATGATGTCCTTGGTTTTAGCTTTAGAAGGTCTCAATCAGTGTAATTCCAGGCTTCGTACATCAATAAAATGCCCTGTTACAGCTGCTGCTGCAGCCATTGCCGGGCTCACCAGATGAGTCCGACCACCAAAGCCTTGACGTCCTTCAAAATTACGGTTGGATGTTGAAGCACAATGCTCCCCTTCACCCAATTGATCAGCATTCATTGCCAGACACATGGAGCAGCCCGGTTCACGCCATTGCAGGCCTGCTTCTATAAATATTTTGTCCAGACCCTCTTTCTCAGCCTGCGCTTTGACCAGCCCGGAACCCGGAACAACCAGTGCTTCCTTGATATTTTCAGCCAGCTTGCGTCCTTTAACAACAGCAGCAGCAGCTCTCAAGTCTTCAATACGGGAATTGGTGCAGGAACCAATAAAAACCCGATCAAGTTTAATATCTCGAATCGGCATATTGGCTTCAAGCCCCATGTATTTAAGAGCCTGCTCATAGTTACCGCGTTTAGCTTCACTCTTCACCTGACTTGGATCCGGTATTGATGCACTTACTGCAACAACCATTTCAGGTGAAGTTCCCCAACTTACCTGGGGCTCAATTTCTGCAGCCTCCAGCTCGACCACCTTGTCGAATACCGCATCCTCATCGCTGCGCAATTCCAGCCAGGCAGCTTCTGCGCTGTTCCAAAGCTCACCTGTCGGTGAAAATGGGCGACCTTTCACATAATTAATTGTTTTTTCATCAACAGCAATAAGGCCTGCCCTGGCCCCAGCCTCAATTGCCATGTTACAGACTGTCATACGACCTTCCACAGAGAGCGCTTTAACGGCGTCACCACCAAATTCGATGGTATACCCTGTACCACCTGCTGTGCCGATTTTTCCTATAATAGCCAGGACCATATCCTTAGCGGTCACACCAACACCCAACTCACCATTGACTTTGATCAGCATGTTTTTGGCTTTTTTCTGCTGCAAACATTGCGTTGCCAGCACATGCTCCACTTCGGAAGTACCTATGCCATGCGCCAGAGAACCTAAAGCGCCATGTGTTGAAGTATGGGAATCACCACAAACAATGGTCATTCCAGGCTGAGTACGCCCCTGTTCAGGTCCAATAACATGGACGATGCCATGACGCGGGTCATCAATAGTAAATTCATTAATAGCAAATTCACTGCAGTTAGCATCAAGAGACTTAACCTGAATTCTGGAAACCGGATCAACAATGCCTTCTACTCCCTGCGCCCTTTCTGTCAGGGTTGTGGGCACATTATGATCAGGTGTCGCCATGTTGGCATCTGCCCGCCAGGGTCGGCGTTGCGCCAGACGTAAACCTTCAAAGGCCTGAGGAGAGGTCACTTCGTGAATATATTGCAAATCAATATAGATTAGTGAAGTGCCATCATCGAGGTCTTTTACCAGATGGTTTTCCCATATTTTGTCGTAGAGAGTCTTACCAGCCATATCTCGCTCTTTTTAGGTTCAGTTAATATCAAACAGAAGATGGCAAGACTGGCGTCTTGCAATCCACATCCAAATTCTGTGCCCGATGACGTAATAAGTGATCTATCAGCGTTATAGCCATCATCGCTTCTGCTATGGGGGTTGCACGGATTCCTACACAAGGATCATGCCTGCCGGTGGTCACAACTTCTGTCGCTTTACCATCCACATCAATGGTTTCCCCCGCAATCCGCAGGCTTGAAGTAGGCTTTAGCGCTATATTCACTACGATATCCTGCCCCGTGGAAATTCCTCCCACAATGCCACCGGCATTATTAGTAACAAAACCTTCAGGATGCATCAAATCACGGTGTTCCGTGCCTTTTTGCTCTACCGAAGCAAATCCAGATCCTATTTCAACGCCTTTAACAGCATTGATGCTCATGAGACTATGTGCCAGTTCAGCATCCAGACGGTCAAATACAGGCTCTCCAAGCCCCACCGGCACAGAACTGGCAACTACAGTAATTTTAGCGCCAATAGAGTTACCTTCCTTGGATAATTTCCTCATATATTCTTCCATTTCAGGGACCTTGCTGGCATCGGGGCAGAAAAAGGGATTATTTCTTACCTCGTCCCAATCAAGCTGTTCTGCCTTGATAGGCCCCAGCTGTGACAGATAGCCGCGAACTAATACGCCATGCTTCTCTATCAGATACTTTTTGGCAATAGCGCCCGCAGCAACACGCATAGCTGTTTCACGCGCCGACGAACGCCCTCCCCCTCGATAATCACGTATGCCGTATTTTTGAGCATAGGTGTAATCTGCATGTGCCGGCCGAAAAACATTTTTAATATTGCTGTAATCCTTACTTTTTTGATCAGTGTTTTCAATCAGCATGCCAATAGGCGCCCCTGTCGTCCTGCCTTCAAACACACCTGAAAGAATTTTCACCTGATCAGCCTCTTTGCGCTGCGTTGTAAATCGGGAGGTTCCAGGTTTACGACGATTCAGATCTTCCTGTATATAAGCCTCATCTATTTCAAGTCCCGGCGGGCAACCATCAACAATACAGCCAAGCGCAGGCCCGTGGCTTTCGCCAAAGCTTGTTACGGAAAAAAGTTTGCCTATGGTATTACCGGACATGCTTTACATTCTCGATAAAGGTCATCAGAAGCTTAAATAAAGGCGCAAGATTATAGTCGAAAAGCCCCCGAAAGTCTCTTAAAAGCTACGGTTCTAAGCAACAGGCTGTAACTTCAGAAACTGTATTTCTGTAACTGTTTCTTAGTCAAAGCGCATAAGCCCTCACCGCCCTGTTCGAAATCCAGCCAGAGAAATGGGGCATCAGGATATAAATCGACAAGAGTTTGCCAGCTATTGCCCACCTCAAGAATCAGTAGCCCCTGAGCATTCAGATAGTTTGCTGCCGTCTGCAAAATTTTTATGGGAATATCCAGGCCATTTCTTTCAGATAACAGTGCCATAGCAGGCTCCTGCTTATATTCAGCGGGCAGGTCTTGATATTCCTGCAACCCCACGTAGGGAGGATTACTCAGAATCAGATCATACGGGCCCTGCAGTTTACTGAAAAGATCAGACTGTTTCGCTTCACAACGACGGCCTAAACCATGTTTGGCAATATTAATTGCAGCAACCTCAAGTGCATCTGCAGACAAATCACTCAGTTCTACTTTTGCATCAGGGAATGTTAAAGCCGCTGCCAAACCGATACATCCACTACCACAACACAGATCAAGTATACTCTCAGGCTCCTCCTCAAGTAGTGGCTCAAGGCGATTCTGGATTAATTCTCCAAAAGGTGACCGTGGCACAATGACCCTTTCATCCACATAAAAAGGTAAGGTGGCAAACCAGGCTTCATTCAACAGATAAGCAACCGGCTTCCTTTCCTGAATGCGCCTTTCTAGAAGCTGCTGAAATTCCATTAATATGCTTTCTTCAATTAACATATCCTCTGATATTGTTTGTACGCCTGAATTCCTTAACAAACTTTCCAGCAACCAACAGATTTCGTCCCAGGCATTATCGGTACCATGACCAAAATATAATTCTTTCTTCTCAAGCTCTTTGCTTGCCAAAGTAATAATCTGTTTTAATGTTTTTTTCGTATTAAACAGCACGTGAAACTTTACCTTATATACGCATTCGAGTAGGGTGCGCAGTTTACTGAGAAACCATCCTAAAACCCATGAAAAAAGAACATAAAGAACTGGAAAATGCTTACCGGGAAATCATTGAAACCCTTGGTGAGGACTTAAACCGACCCGGGCTGAAAGACACACCTGGACGTGCTGCAAAGGCAATGAAATTTCTAACCAAGGGTTATGATCAGGACATTGACAAAATCATCAACGACGCCCTTTTTCCAACAAGCTCTAATGAAATGGTTATTGTCAAAAATATAGAGCTTTACTCTCTTTGCGAACACCATCTGTTACCATTTATCGGCAAATGTCACGTTGCCTATCTGCCCAATGGCAAGGTTATAGGCCTTTCCAAGGTGGCACGCATCGTTGATGTCTTTGCCAGACGTTTGCAGATTCAGGAGCATTTGACCCAGCAAATAGCAGAAACAATCCAGGATAAAACAGGCGCTTTAGGCGTTGGTGTAATTATTGAGTCTCAGCATATGTGCATGATGATGCGTGGCGTGGAAAAACAGAATTCAGTGATGACCACTTCCTGCATGCTAGGCGCTCTCAGAGATAAACAAAGTACACGTACAGAATTTCTTTCTCTGATCAATTAGTGCTTCTTAATATATGTTCGGCATGATAGATAAAACTTCTACACCCAAATCACGCCCAAAGTGATCAAATGAAAGGCCGCATAGTTCACCAGCAGCCAGTATCTTTTTTGAATAATTAATCTCACCGCTGGTTAGCAAGGTATGGAGCACTGACAGCAAGGGATTATGCCCTATTAACAGTATGTTTTGCCGGGTAAATGTTTCAAGGAAGTTAAGTACATTATGGGCTGTACTTTCAGGCCTCAAGACATCCTCACTTTCCAAAGCGCATTTCAAATCAGCTTCTGCCAGAAATAATTCTGCCGTTTGTTGAGCGCGCTTTAAAGGACTGACAAGACAACGGTCGACTCTATGATTACTCGCGGCATAATGCTCAGCAACAAAGCCTATGTCTTCAATGCCTTTTGCAGTCAGGCAACGTAAAGCATCTTTGCTCACTTCTGCAGTTGAATTTTGTTCGGCCTGACCATGCCGTAGAAGATAAATAATCATTCCTGACACTGCGAATGTCTATCTGTATGAATGTGAAAGCACCGGGAATGCTGATCCGGTTTTAATCTGTCTTTTTAGACTGCTCATCTTCATCATCAGTGTCTTCGGCCTTCTCTGTGAAACTGATATCCGCAAAAACGTCATCTTCAGCATCAGAAACACTTTGCTGTACAGTCACTTCCTCAGCATTTTCAGGTTCAGCTGGCTTTTCTTCTGCTGACTGAGAAGTATTTGCTGTTGCCTCACCTTTTTGCCCAAAAAAGGCATAAAAATCTATAGGTTTTTCATCACTTAAATATAAGACATACTGGAGCACCTTTAACAAAAAGTTTCCCAAGCCTTCACTAAAAGTAAGCAGAGCATTATTATTTTCAGCAGCCACTACCCGATGCAACGACTGCAGAATAATTACGACTAGCAGCAAAACTGCAATGAAGCGCCACAACAAGCCAAAAACTATAATGTACAACAGAACAAAAGCCAGCCTGATCCACTGCTCCAGAAAATTCTTCTTTATTTGTTCGCCTTGTTCGTTCATATCAAACTCCCGGTTATTTGACGGTAGCAAAACAAGCTCAACCACATAGACATTTTCTAGTGATCCAGCTGTTTAGCCGAACCAGCCTCAAACTCCACATCCAAACCGCGTTCCTCTAACAGCAGCGAGCTTATTATATGTTCTATATCCTGATTGTTATAGATAATTTCATAAAGACCCTGTGCTAAGGGCATCTCAATACCCAGGCTCTTGGCTTTTCCTATAACCTGTTTCAGAGTATTAACGCCCTCTGCCACTTGACCAAGCTCAGCCAGAATTTCATCTATACTTTTGCCTTCACCCAAGGCTTTCCCCACTCTGAAATTTCTGCTGAGCGGCGTTGAACAGGTTACAATCAAATCGCCTACCCCTGACAGACCCAGGAAAGTCATTGGATCAGCCCCTAAAGCCAAGCCAAAGCGGGCCATCTCTGTCAGGCTGCGGGTTACCAGCATTGAGTTGGTGTTGTGCCCCATGCCTCTGGCTTCAGCCATGCCGGCTAAAATGGCATAGATATTTTTCAGAGAACCACCTAATTCGACGCCAAACATATCGTCATTGGCATAAACGCGAAAGGTCAAGGATCTCAGTGTTTTTTGAACAGCTTTTCTCACATCAGCATCCTTGCTGGCTACAACTGCCCCTGTGGGGGTTGAGTTGGCAATTTCTTTTGCCAGGTTAGGACCACTGACTACAGCGACTTTAGCCGTCGGAACTTCTTCCTTCAGAATCTGGCTCATCAATTTAAAGGTCTCTGCTTCAATCCCTTTGGTCAGACTGATCAGGATAACGCCTTTTTTTACAAAGGGGCGTATCTGCCTGACAACTTCCCTGAAACCTGAACTGGGCACCGCCACAAACACCATATCGGCTTCAGCCACCGCCTGTTCCAGGTTTTGGGTCGCCGTTATTTTGTCATGTAGTGTAAAACCAGGAAGATAGGCCGGATTTTCACGATCCCGGTTTAGTGTTTCTGCCTGATCCGCATCACGCATCCAGAGAAAGGTATTGTGTCCATTTTGAGCAATGATATTGGCAATGACGGTACCAAAACTGCCTCCTCCTAAAACTGCGACGTTCTTGGCTTTCATAACTCCTCAAAACAGCTCTGTAATGATATCTGTAAGCAATGCTTACTTTGGAGCGGAAGATAACAGCTATACCCTTACAAAACCAGCATGGCTTAATTGCGGCCCTATGCGTCATGCTATAGAATCGCAGGCCCGCCAAAGGTCGAACTAAGCAGGTGTTATATGCCGGTAGAAATATGGTCAACAATCAAGGCTGAAATAAGTGAACAGATCATGCATGAACCTGTACTTGCAAGCTTCTTAAGCAAGCGTGTACATCAGCATGACAATCTGGAATCAGCTATCAGTGACCTGCTGGCCAGCAAACTTGCTTCGGATGATGTCCCTGTCAGTACCTTGAGGCAGCTGTTCCTGGAAGCATTTTCAGCTGATGACAACTTAATTCAGGCAGTTTTAAATGACCTCATTGCAACCAAGCAGCGTGACCCGGCCGTCAGAGCTCATGCTGATATCATGCTATATTTCAAAGGCTTCCAGGCAATGCAAGCTTACAGGGTAGCAAATTGGCTATGGCGTCAGGGGCGTGAAAATCTGGCTCTTTACTTACAAAGCCTAATTTCCGAAGTCTTTGCTGTGGATATCCATCCCGCCGCTAAAATTGGTTCCGGCATCATGGTTGATCACGCGACAGGCATCGTTATTGGTGAAACCTGCGTCCTTGAAGACAATATCTCAATCATGCAGGGAGTAACACTGGGCGGAACCGGCAATGAGAGTGGCGACAGGCATCCTAAAATTAAATCAGGTGTGCTGATTGGTTCAAGCGCACAAATTTTAGGTAACGTGTCCATCGGCGAAGGAGCAAAAGTTGGTGCAGGCAGTGTTGTCCTGGATGACGTCGCTCCTCATACTACTGTAGCAGGCATCCCTGCTGTAATGGTTGGCAAACCCAGAGCGGATCAACCTGCCCTGGACATGAATCATGACTTGAACAGTCCCAGTTGATTAGCGGCTCTTCACTTCTCTTTAACTTAATGTAATTTATAATAATATAAATATATCTTATTGTTTTATATTAAAATAATAAAATATATTTATCCTGGGTTTGCGCTTAGCCAACAGTTTTTATCGTGTAAACAATATGAATGTCATTACTTCAGATTGACTTTTCAAGCACCCTATGTAAATTTTCTCCTGCCACAATAAAAATCAAAAATTCTCAGGAGATTTTAATGAAATTCAAACTTCTAATAGTCGGCTTGCTGACAGTAAGCGCTTTACCTGCTATCGCTCAACCACCAGAAGATACCAGCCTAAGCTTTTTCATCACCAGTGTTGGTTCCGGTGATGGCGCAAACCTGGGCGGTTTGGCAGGTGCCGATGCACACTGCGCATCTCTTGCAGCAGCTGTAGGCGCTTCGGGTAAAACCTGGCGTGCCTACTTAAGCACAACCGGATCTAATGGTGTTGATGCCAGAGACCGAATTGGTGAAGGTCCCTGGTATAACGCAGAGGGTCAACTGGTAGCTCGCAGCCTGGCCGATCTTCATTACAGTAATGTCAATTTCACCAAACAAACTGCCTTAAATGAAAAAGGTGAAGTCGTTAATGGTCGTGGCGACCAGCCCAATCAACATGACATCCTTACAGGCTCTAACCCAGATGGGACTGCCTCTGAAATGACTTGTAATAATTGGACCAGTAGTGCCGAAGACGGCAGCGCCATGGTCGGTCACTTTGATCGTACCGGTGGTGGTGTTATTCCTGAATCATGGAATGCTGCACACCCCTCTCGTGGCTGCAGCCAGGACAACCTGATTGCTACCGGGGGCAATGGCTATTTCTTCTGCTTTGCCCAGTAGAAGTTATTTAGCGATTAAACAATGAAGTAATAAGAATTTAAAAAGCGTCTGTCTGCAAAGAGAGACGCTTTTTTATATTTTATATGAGTTCCAAACGCTTGCTGCAAACTCAGGCGAGTGTATAACCTGATTTACTCAAAGGCAGAGTTTTAATCCTTTCTCCATTTGCGGCAAAAATTGCATTCGTCACGGCAGGCATTAATGGTGGTAATGCTGGTTCACCCAAGCCCGTAGGGTCATACTCACTCTGAATAAAATGTGCTTCTATGTTCAAAGGGGCAGTTCGCATTCTGACGATGTTGTATTGATGAAAATTTTCTTGCTGGATTTCTCCATTGCGCATGGTTATTTCCAGATCCATTATGGAACTCAAAGCATCGGTTGCCGCACCTTCTATCTGTTTAAGTGCTCCACTCATATTAATGACGGGGCCGATATCAATCGCAGCTGTAACCTTGTGAATACTAATCTTCTTATCATCATCAATACTCAATTCAACAACTTCGGCCACATGTCCAGCATGACTGAAATGAAAGGCAAAGCCCATGCCGTGGCCTGCTGGTAAAGATTTCCCCCAGCCGCTTTTTTCTGCCGCAAGCTTGATGACATCAACTGCACGTCCAGTATTTAATGAATTAATATTGCCCGGTTCAAACCACTGTGGGGCGCCCATCATTTCAATTAAAAACTCCACATAGTCTCTGTTTGCTGTATGTGCCATTTCCGCAAGAAAACTTTGCACCGCCCAGCCTGTTGCATTTGAACCAGGAGCACGCCATGAGCCAGTTGGCGTATTCGTATCTATCAAAGATACGGCAGATCTGAAATTATCAATACTGAGAGCTGGAAATTCATCATCTGCCAATCTGGTTCCCGCCGTTGCGCGACCTCTGACTGCAGGACCAATCAGGTGAGTTTGCATGGCGACAGGCCTGCCTTCACGACTGACAGCGCCTTTAAAAGCATACACACCACCTGGACGGTACTGATCATGTATCATGTCATCTTCACGTGTCCAAAGTAATTTAACGGGCACATCAAAACGCTTAGCAATTGCTGTCACTTCACAGGAATAATCCTGTAATCGTCTGCGTCCAAATGAGCCTCCCATACGCATCTGATGCAAGGTTATCTTTTGTTGGGGAATATCGAATACATTTTCAACAGAATTTAGCGTGATGCCAGGTTGTCTGGTTGGCGCCCAGATATCCAGGCTGTTATCTTCTCTATGATAGTACGCAGTGCAATTCATGGGCTCCATGCATGCATGCGCTAAATAAGGGAAACGATAGTTACTCTCAATGACTGTGGTATTGCTGTCCTGATATTGCCTTTCTACATCACCGGAAGCTGTTATTTCCAGCTCAGCGGGCCAGGGTGCAGCAGCAATTTCCAGCGCTCGGGAATAAATTTCTTCATTATCATCTACAGAAGCAGCGGAAGTATCCCACTCTACTTCCAAAGCCTGTTTAGCCTGAAAAGCCTGCCAGGTTGAACGTGCAACGATAGCAACACCATCCAATAATTCACCAACATTATCGTTTCCTTCAACAAGGAACGCATCCACGATACCTGGCAAGGATTTTATTTGGTCCAGATTTGCACTGACCACCCTGCCATAAGTAGCCGGGCACTTCTCATAGACGGCATAGAGCATATCAGGTAATTGAATATCGGAGCCGTATAATCCACCACCACCTGTAATAATCGTGTGGTTATCAACATCAGGCACACGCGTTCCTATTATTTTGTAATCGCTGCGTGCTTTAAATACCAGTGAATTAATATCAGGTATTGGTTCGCGGGCAGCCGCAAGTGCTAATTGAGAAAAAGGCAAACGCTGGCCTGTCTCGCGGTTAATCACTTCACTATTTTCTGTATAGAGCAGGCCGGGGTTTACCGACATCTGTTTTGCTGCCGCAGAAATAAACATCACTCGGGCGGCAGCTCCGGCACGTCTCATAGGGTTCCATTCACGCGGGGTCGAAGTCGAACCTCCAGCCCTTTGTGCACCATAACGCGCCTCATTCATTGGCGCCCTGACCACTGTTACATCATTCCAGTCTGCCCCCAATTCCTCAGCAATAATCATCGGCAGCGACGTTTTAATCCCCTGTCCCTTTTCTGGCGTGTGCGCATAAAGACGAATGGAGCCATTCGTATTCACTTCAACAAAAGCATTCAATTCAAGGTGATCTGAATCTGCAGTCTCGGCAGCCTGAGCTTTATTTGACGGGACAAAAGAAGCCAGAGAAAACCCAACCCCAGTCGCACCAGAGGCCTGTAAAAATCCGCGCCGACTTATCCCCTGGGATAAAATTTCTTGAGCATTCAAGCCTGCTTCACCTTCATTAACCAATAACGAGTCTTTGCTAAAAATTGTTTTCATAAGCCTTTCTCTTAGACTAATTTTCACGTTACTTTAACCAATTCGATACTGATTGGTAAGTAAAAAATCAACATTTCGGGCCAATTTTACATAATTTACATGAAAGCTGCTCACTTACTGACCCGCTACTAGCTTTCGTGTAAAATCCGCCCTCTCTTTTAGCTGGACTAACAAATTTTCATGAACCTGAAACAAATTCTTGATCAACAGATTTCGTCGGCACTTTCAGACATATCAGGTAAATCGGACTGCCAGGCGCTGGTTAATTATTCCAAATCTGCGCAATTTGGCGATTATCAGGCCAATGGTGTTATGGCACTCGCCAAACAATTAAAACAAAACCCCAGAGAACTCGCTGAACAAGTAACAAGCAAACTGAAATTAAATAAATTTGCAGACAAAGTAGAAATTGCCGGGCCAGGTTTTATTAATATCTTTATCAGTAATGAATTTTTAAGCCAGCAACTAAATTTATTGAATAAAAACAGGCTCGTTGACAAAAGTCTAAAACCCCAGACAGTCATTATTGATTACTCGTCTCCTAACCTGGCTAAAGAAATGCATGTCGGCCATTTGCGTGGCACGATTATCGGTGATGCTATTGCCCGAACTTTTGAATGGATGGGGCATAAATTAGTCAGGCAGAACCATTTTGGTGATTGGGGTACTCAGTTCGGTATGTTAATAACTTTCATGCTGGAGCAGGATGGAGCTACTACTGAGCTCAGCAATCTGGAAAGCTTTTATCGATCGGCTAAACAACGATTCGACGAAGATTCTGACTTTGCAGACAGGGCCCGTGAAAATGTAGTGAAACTTCAATCCGGTGATGAACAGTGCCTGCAACTGTGGCAGTCATTTATTGAAGTTTCAGTAAAGCATTGCCAGGAACTTTATCAAAAACTCAACATCACCCTCACTGAAAAAGATGTAGTCCCTGAAAGTTTCTATAATGATAAATTGCCTCAAATTATTGAAACTCTTGATGCTAAAGGCTTACTCACACAATCAGACGGGGCACATTGCGTCTTTCTTGAAGAATTCAAAAACAAGGAAGGCGAACCCCTCCCCGTCATAGTGCAGAAATCTGATGGCGGTTATTTATACGCAACCACTGACCTGGCTGGTATTGAATACCGTTGCCATACACTGCATGCAGACAGAATTCTCTATGTGGTTGATGCCCGTCAGGGACTGCACTTTCAGCAGGTTTTTGCTGTAGCCAAGCTGGCAGGGCTGGCCGGAAGCAGCTGCTCTCTTGAGCATTTAAGCTATGGCACCATGATGGGAAAAGATGGCAAGCCCTTCAAAACCAGAAGTGGTGACACCATCAAACTCATTGATCTGATTGATGAAGGTATTGAACGTGCTTATAAACTTGTAGAACAGAAAAATCCTGAATTAAACGAAGAGGAAAAACTGCAAATTGCCGAAATTGTCGGCATTTCGGCAATAAAATACGCCGACTTGGCCAAAAACCGTAATAGTGACTACATCTTTGACTGGGACAGTATGTTGTCATTTGAAGGCAATACAGCGCCTTATATGCTTTATGCCTATGCCCGTATACACAGCATTTTTCGGCGCGCAGAGCTTGATATTGAAGCAGATTACAAGATTATTGTCAGCAGTCCTGAAGAAAAAGCACTGGCCTTAAAACTGCTTCAGTTCACTGAGGTCGTGGAGCTTTTGCTTGAAGAGTGCCTGCCAAACCAACTTTGTCTTTATCTTTATGAGCTTGCTGGAAATTTTATGAGCTTTTATGAGGCTTGCCCTGTCTTGAAATCGACAGATGAGACCAAACAATCGCGTCTTGGCCTGTGCCAACTTACTGCACTGACCTTACAGCAGGGCTTATCCCTACTTGGGATAGAAACACTCGATAAAATGTAGCCTTAATTTATGTCAACGACAGGATTTTTACACTGTTAGCTGGCCCTTCTTGTTGCTATAATCGCCAGCCTTGAAAATAGAGCTCAGCTATCTCAAAACTCGTTATTAACTTCCAGAAAATCAAGGAACAGCATGTCTGACAAAGCGACTATCATTTATACTCAAACTGACGAAGCGCCAGCATTGGCAACCTATTCATTTTTACCCATCGTTAACGCTTTTTCTAAAGCCGCTGGTATTGCAATAGAGACTCGAGATATCTCTTTGGCAGGCCGAGTACTTGCAGGATTCCCTGAATATTGCTCAGATGATCAAAAACAATCTGATGACCTCGCTGAATTAGGCGAACTTGCAAAAACACCAGACGCAAACATCATCAAACTACCGAATATCAGCGCTTCCATGCCTCAATTAGTAGCATGTATTAAAGAACTGCAGGCTAAAGGTTACACCTTGCCTGACTACCCTGAAAATCCGGGAAATGACGAAGAATCCGAAATAAAAGCACGCTACGACAAAGTAAAAGGTAGCGCAGTAAACCCTGTATTGCGTGAAGGTAATTCGGACCGCAGAGCTCCAGGCGCTGTTAAGGAATACGCCCGCAATAACCCGCATTCGATGGGAGAATGGAGCAAGGATTCAAAAACACATGTTGCCAGCATGGAAAGCCATGACTTCTTTGGCAGTGAACTGTCAGTAACTCTGGATCAGGATGACAGCTACATTATTGAGTTTGAAAACAGTAATGGCGATCGAAGCATTCTTAAAAAATCTGCGCCTTTACTGGCCGGCGAGGTTATTGATGCCAGCGTCCTCAGTTGTAAAGCACTAAGAAATTTCTTAGAAGCAGAAATGCAGGATGCAAAAGAGAGTGGTGTGCTTTTTTCCGTCCATTTAAAAGCAACCATGATGAAGGTGTCTGACCCTATATTATTTGGTCATGTCGTCTCTGTTTACTTTAAAGACTTGTTTGAAAAACACGCAGACACATTTGCGAACCTGGGTGTTAACCCGAATAACGGATTTGGCAGTCTGCTGCAGCAAATACAGGAACTTCCTGAGAACCTGAGAAGTGAAATTGAGGCTGACATCCAGGCCTGTTATGAGAAACGTCCGTCGCTCGCCATGGTTGATTCCGACAAAGGCATTACTAATCTACATGTGCCCAGTGATGTCATTATTGATGCTTCAATGCCTGCTGCCATAAGGGCCGGCGGTAAAATGTGGAATGCGGAAGGTCACCCTCAGGACATGAAAGCAGTTATTCCTGACCGTTCATATGCCGGCGTCTATCAGGAAACCATCACATTTTGTAAAGAAAACGGTGCATTTGATCCCAGGACAATGGGGACTGTCCCGAATGTTGGATTGATGGCACAAAAAGCTGAGGAATATGGCTCTCATGACAAGACTTTTGAAATTAAAGAAGCTGGCACTGTTCGCGTTCTCAATAAAAATGGTGAAGCATTGCTAGAGCACAAGGTTGAATCAGGTGATATCTGGCGTATGTGTCAGGCCAAGGATGCTCCAATTCAGGACTGGGTAAAACTTGCTGTGAATCGAGCCAGAGCCAGTTCCACCCCAGCCATCTTCTGGCTAGATTCAGATCGGGCACACGACAATCAGTTAATCCAAAAGGTAAATACATATTTAGCACAACTTGACACAGACGGCCTGGATATTCGCATAATGTCACCGGTCGAAGCTGCTCGCTTTTCACTGGAAAGAATGAAACGAGGAGAAGATACAATTTCTGTTACTGGTAACGTGCTAAGGGATTACCTGACCGACCTCTTCCCTATCCTGGAATTAGGAACCAGCGCGAAAATGTTATCAATAGTTCCACTTATGAATGGCGGCGGCTTGTTTGAAACAGGAGCTGGTGGTTCGGCACCGAAGCATGTGCAGCAATTAGTTAAAGAAAATCATTTGCGTTGGGACTCCTTAGGAGAGTTTTTAGCTTTAGCTGCTTCTTATGAACATTTAAGTCAGGCAAAAGACAATAACGCTGCACAGATTCTTGCTACTACGCTGGACAAGGCAACCGGAAAACTACTGATGGAAAATAAATCGCCTTCCCGTAAAGTCGGTGAACTGGATAATCGTGGCAGTCATTTTTATTTAGCCTTGTACTGGGCCGAGGAACTCGCCAACCAAAGTGAAGATAGCAAGCTAAAAGAGATGTTTTCAGTTTTGGCTTCTGCACTGGCGGAAAATGAAGGAACTATAATCAGTGAGCTAAATAGTGTTCAAGGCTCTGAGGTCAACTTGGGTGGCTACTACAAACTTGACGACACCTTGTGCGCCCAGGCCATGCGCCCGAGCGCTACATTGAATGCCTTGATTGACCAGTTCTAATATACTACTGACTTAAATCCAGCAGCAGTTTGTTCAAACGGCGAATGAAGGTTCCCGGGTCATCCAATTGCCCACCTTCTGCCAGGTTTGCCTGATCGAACAAAACTGCTGCTAATTCATCAAAGCGGTCTTCGTCACTTTCCTCATCCAGTCTTTTAACGAGTGGATGCTCAAGGTTCAATTCAAAAATAGGCTTGGAATCAGGAACAGCCTGGCCTGCCGCTTCCAGGATTTTGCGCATCTGTAAATTCATATCAAATTCACCGACAGCTATACAGGCAGGTGAATCTGTTAAGCGATTAGTCGTACGCACTTCAGAGACTTTTTCGCCGAGAGATTTTGTAACACGCTCCAGCAAAGGTTTGGCTTCTTCGTCAGCCTTCTCCTGTTGTTTTTTATCTTCTTCACTGTCCAGTTCACCTAAATCCAGCTTGCCCTTAGTGATGTCCTGGAATTGTTTGCCATCATATTCCATCAGGTGATTCATTAACCACTCATCAACACGGTCTGACAACAACAGCACTTCCAAACCTTTTTTCCTAAATACTTCAAGATGCGGACTGTTCTTTGCCGTATTGTGAGTCTCACTTGTTATGTAGTAAATCTTCTTCTGATTTTCCTGCATACGAGAGACATAGTCAGACAGTGATTGATCCTGTTTTACATCACCTGTATGTGTTGTTGCAAACAATAATAAATCAGCAATTTTCTCACGATTGTTTGGATCTTCCGCTGGCCCTTCTTTGAGCACTTGCCCGAACTCCTGCCAGAAAGTTTGGTATTTCTCTGCATCTTTCTTTTTAATTTTAGCCAACATATCAAGCACACGTTTTGTAAGCGCACTCTTCATCGAATCAACTGTAGGATCTTTTTGCAATATCTCTCTGGAAACATTCAGTGAAATATCATTTGAATCAATGACACCTTTTATAAAACGCAGGTACAAAGGCAAGAACTGCTCAGCTTCGTCCATAATAAAGACACGCTGCACATAAAGTTTTAATCCTCTCGCGGAATCCCGGTTCCAGAGATCAAAGGGCGCTTTTGCCGGCAGGTACAATAAAGAAGTATATTCAAGTTTGCCCTCTACTTTATTGTGACTCCACTCCAGCGGATCAGAAAAGTCATGACTGACATGTTTATAGAACTCTTTATACTCATCGTCACTTAATTCTGTTCTAGTACGAGTCCATAGCGCTTTGGCCGAATTAACAACTTCAAATTCTTTTTCTTTCTTTTTTTTACCGTCTTCACCGAAGTCTTCTTTAAGCATTTTCACCGGCAAAGAAATATGATCTGCGTATTTCTTTACGATACTTCTCAGACGGAAAGGCTCTGCAAATTCTTTTTCCTGTTTTTTTAGATGCAGAATTATTGTCGTTCCTCTTTCCTTTTTATCTGTATCTTCAATACTGAATTCTGCTTCCCCGTGTGATTCCCAATGCACACCCTGTGCAGCAGGTTCGCCAGCTTTTCGGGTAAATAATTCAACTTTATCTGCAACTATAAAAGCGGAATAAAATCCAACCCCAAACTGACCTATCAATTGCGAATCTTTTTTCTCATCACCAGTTAAACTTTCTAGAAATTGCGCTGTGCCGGATTTTGCTATAGTTCCCAGATTTTCGATAACTTCTGCTCTGTTCATACCGATACCATTATCTTTAATCGTAATGGTTTTAAGCTTACTGTCGCACTCAACTACAATATTCAGATCTGAATCACCCTCATAGAGAGAATCATCTTTCAGCGCCACAAACCTGAGCTTATCAGCAGCATCCGACGCATTTGAAATTAACTCACGCAAAAAGATTTCCTTATTACTGTATAAGGAGTGAATCATAAGATGTAGCAGCTGTTTAGCTTCAGTTTGAAACCCTAGCGTCTCTTTTTGGGCAGCAGTCATTATTTAGTCATCTCCTATTAAGTTTACTTGCAACTGGTTTATTCAATAGTGGCCTTTAATGAGGGCAAAATTTGAATTTTCAAGAGCAAAAAAAAACGCATCTAAAGATGCGTTTTTTTTAATTCAAAGTGTAGGTCTTAACGAAAAAAGCCTTGGTATAATTCTCGTTGCCTTTGCTTGGTTTCATACAATGTTTTTTCATTATTCAGGTATTGCACCCAGGTTGCAGCAGCTTCTTCACTGCGCTCATCCCTACCTGCTAGCTGTGCAGCCTCAATACCCTCATCATGACGATTTAATTCAAGCAGCGCTCTTGCCTGTCTCAAATAAGCCTGATCAGGTCTATCAAGGTCGCCTTTTGCAAAAGCATTACCCAAGGCATCTACAGCATCTTCAAAACGGTTTAAATTAATATAGATAGAAGAAAGGCGGGAATACATTTCACCATCAGATGATAACTCTGCTGCTCTGGTATAAGGATCAATAGCCATTTCATCTTCCCTGGCTAGCTGATAGCTTTGCGCCAAGCGAGCCCAATTATCTTCATCATCACTTTCCAGGAGTCCTTCTTCCAAACCCTGCTCAAATATCTTTGCTGCTCCCCAATAGAATTCACTATTAAATAACTGCCCGGATAAATTAATAATCTGGCCTTCACTATCAACAAAACCAAAAGTGTTCATGGCATAGATAAACTGGGCTTGTTCTTCAAAACGCTCCAGTGCACCCAATACATTAACCATGAATTCCCAATCATCTGGCTCATTAAACAATACAATCATTTCCCTAGTCAGTTGCAATGCACTATCTAAATCTTCCAACAAGGTGTTCAAAGAACGTGCAAGATCATAGGTGCCTTTCTCAACTTCTTCGCCTTGAGCACGTTGCTGGTCCATATATTCAAGAATATAGTCCAGAGAGTTGGCAAAATCTTCCAGAGAGTAATAAGCAAAAGAAATTCTCTGGTAAGCCGTAATATCAATCTCAAAAGCCATACCAAGATACTCTAGATAGGCCTCAATAGAACCTGTGTAATCTTCAACGGCGAACTTTAATTGCCCCATAAGGAACAAAGTTGATTCACGATTTTCTGGTGTTAATGCATCTTCATCCATCGCCAGAATACGCTCCTGATAAGAAATTGCTTCTTCATAATTTTCTTCTAGAGCCGCAAAATTCGCGTAAAATTGCCACAGCCTCAACTCTTCGACATCATTTAAACGGCCGTTTTCATACATATCACGCAATTCCTGCAAAACTGCATCAGCGCCAGCTGTATCACCTACATCTCTGAGTTCCATGATTTCTTCGAGACGCTGATAAACAGGACGTGAGAGAGTCTGTGCTGAACGGGCTGCAGGCGGTGCTCTTCTGCCTTCATCTTCTTCCTGGGCAACGCTTACTGCAGAAAAACTAAGGCACAAGGGAAACAACACTAGTAAAGCACCTGTTTTTACAAGTCTTTTGAAGCGCAAAATATAAAATCTGGAATTACCTAATATCATGATACAAACCTTATTCATCCACGTTATATCTAAATAAGTATTGAACTCCTTCAACAGGTACAGGAACCCCATCTTCAACACGCGGGTTATATTTAAATCTTGTAACTGCACGAACAGACGCGTTATCAAATATATCAGGCGGATCAGCATCAACAACGACAGGATTTATCACCGTGCCTGTCTCTGTCACTGTAAACATAACCAGACACCAGCCTTCAATTCCTCTGGATAAAGCTCTGTTAGGATACTGAGGTGGCACGGTAACAATAGGCAACATCTCAGAGTCATTGATACCGACAACTGCAGTAGCATCAATACCGCCTACATCCACATTAACACGAGCAACATTAATAGCATCTCCAGCACTCATATCCATTGTATCGACTTCCATATCAGGTAAGTCAGGCACTTCCTCAGGAACATCTGGCTCTTCAGGTTTTGGCTCAATACGAGTCACTTCAATTTCAATTTCAGGAATCGAAATGTCGGCAATTCGTATTGAAGTACGCTCCTCAACGACACCCCCACCTGTTGAGATAAGCGCCTGCATCAGGTAGAACAACGAAAAAGTAATCGCTGCACCGAATAAGACTGCTACAAGGCCATTAACTGTTCTAATCATGTTTATTCCTCCGCAGCTATCTGAACGCTGACGACCCCTGCCTCGCGGGCCGCACTCATTACTGTAATGACATGCTCGTTAGTTGCCGCCTGGTCTGCCTGGATAATAACAGGTGCATTAGGCGCATCTGACAAGCGTTGCTCTAGACGAAAACGCATATTTCTAGGCTCAATGATATCACCATCCATAAAAATCTCGCCAGCAGGCGAAATCGCTACAAGAATAGGATCAAGATTAGTGAATTCGGCCATAGAAGCCTGGGGCTTAAGAACGTCATAACCTGCTTCTTTAACGAAAACAGCTGTTACAATAAAAAATATAAGCAGGATGAACACCACATCCAGCATAGGAGTGAGATCAATTTCACCTGCCTGACCTTCTTCTTTATCTTTAGCTAAACTTCTCATATTATTTTCTTTATTTTCAGTTAGTTATACAGGTTATTTAAAGTATAATTTAATTATGCGTGTTGCACTGTTAAGTGATCTTCAAGGAGTTCTATCTCCCTATTGGATTTATGCTTAATCCAGTTACTGGCAAAAATCCCTGACAGGGCACCAACCATTCCCGCCATAGTAGGAATCGTTGCTTTTGCTACACCGCCAGACATCTGTTTTGCGTCACCGCCACCAGTCACAGCCATCACATAAAATACTTCAATCATGCCTGTTACTGTACCTAATAAACCAAGTAAAGGGCAAACGACAACCAATGCTTCAATCATAGGTATTGGTGATTTTAAATCCAGAGATACTCGTGAAATCAGCTGCTGTCGTATAGCATGAGCATGCCAGGATTTTTTATCTGAGCGCTTTTCCCACTCAGACAATGCAGCAGCTGTATTCCTTTTGTGCACGCTGTTAAGAAACCAAAGTCTCTCAAACAGCATGCTCCATTTCACAAATAACAGCAAAGCTATCAACCAGAGTACCGGTCCACCTCTATCCATAAAGTCAGAGATGGACTCAAGTGCAGTCTGAAAAAAGTCAAACATAATAAGCTATCCTCTTTAAAAGTGTAACTTAAGCGTTTGAGCCGCTACTTTCAGATTTTCTAGCAATAATACCCGTCGCCTGCTCTTCCATAATATGAAGAATACGGTCGCTGCGACTCTTAATTAAAGTATGTATAAGCACCGTAGGTATGGCAACTGAAATACCTAGTACAGTAGTTACCAGAGCGCCAGAAATACCACCCGCCATAATCTGCGGATCACCTGTACCAAACAGAGTAATCTGCTGGAACACTTCAATCATACCGGTAACCGTACCCAACAATCCCATCAAAGGAGCAACGGTGGAAATAATTTTCACTAAAGTCAGGAATCTTTCCAGAGCCGGAGTTTCTTGAAGAATAGCTTCTCCCGATTTCAGTTCGAGAGTCTCAAGATCCATGGTTTTGTCATTCTCATACACCATCAACACACGACCCAGAGGGTTGCTCTTATTAGGTTTAGCTGTATTTTTCAGCTGAGAATTAACTTTTGTACCAACCATAGTAAGGTAGATCATTTTGTAAATGGCAAAAAGCATTGCGATAACACCAACCACAATAATGATCGATCCGATCGTGCCACCCTGTTCACCATAACGGGTTTGAAAATCAGGACTGCTGATTAATGCAGCAAGATAAGAACCACCAGTAGGACCTGTTGGATCAATACCCACTCTGGTAAAGCCAGAAGTAGAATTCTGGAGCTCTAATGCAGCATTTTGATAAAGGCTTGGATTAAAGGTTCCGCCAGAAGGCTGTGCGGGCAAAACACTCAATCGACCCGTTGAGGAATCATATTCGAGATATTCTCCATCTGAAACAATGTTATAGGAACCAACCCTGACGACTTCACGATTATTTTGACTACCATCCGCACCAGCAACCAGCGCATCAAACTTCACAATGCTACTAGATTCAGTCATTTCCTGCTGTAAGAAGAACCAAAGACGCTCTAGCTCTTCAATGCTGGGAAGCTGAGAGTCACTTGCCATAATACCAGCAAGTTCAGTTAGAAATTCTTCACGACCAGTAAACTGAGCACTGATGAGAGACTGCTCAAAATTACTACGAGTATCACCAACTACACCTGCAATTGTTCCAAACAACTCTTCCAAATCCCCAATACGCTCTTGTAATGTCTCATTACGCTGGGCTTTGATGATTTCATTTTCATCATAAGTAGCTTCAAGTTGCGCACTTATTGCTTCTTCTTCTTCGCGTGCCGCAACAACATCATTTAGCATTTGCTGACGCTGATTAACGTTGCTCTCAAATCGAGCTATACGGTCACGCTGCTCCTGAGTTTCAGTTAAGCTGGCGTTTTCAACTAATTGCAATAATTCATCAAGGCTTCTTGGATCAGATTCCTGAGCTACAGACTGAAACGAGGTCAAGCAAATAGCCGCCGAAGCCAATGTTAAACCAAATGTTTTTATTAATTTCATGTTCTTACTCCGGTGCTGCGATCGGTAAATCTAATAATTGGGTTGTTTCTAAATCTTGGGCCATACGAATACCTAAGGCTATAGGACGTCTATACTCATCATCCAGAGCTACCCACTGATTAGTGCTTTTATCCCAGACTCCGGTAGAACTTTGATCACTTGTCTGATATAGCAAGGCAACACGACCAACTTTAAGTATATCTACATCACGCTCTACTCCACCTATTTCGAGCGTATCAGTGTAGTGATCCACGCTTCGGCCATAAGCGCTCTCAATTTGATAGGCCTGCAATACCAAGCGGAATTTCTCCGCTACATTTACACTGGAGTCATCAAAAGTATTTCGTATTGTATTCAGACGTGCCTGTCTTTCCTCAATCTGGAAAGGAATATCCAACGCAACAAATTGCTCCAGAGCCACCATCATTCTTTCCATTAAAGGCGCAATCTGGCGCTGTAATTCTGCTGCCTGAGCAATCGACTCATCATACTCGGCAATCGTTCTTTCCTGCTGGGCAATTGTTCGTCGCATACCAGCATTATAAATTTCCAGACCATCTACGAGTTTTGCCTGCTCTCTGAACTCAAATGTCAATTCTGAAGCTTCATCAGACAATTGGTTGATCTGAACCTGCATTTCCGCACCCATTGCAAAAATTTCTGCGGACTGAGCAGAAATTTCATCCAGAATACTGGTGTCTATCACGGTATCTTGTGCCGAAAGTGGCCCAATATTAAGAAGTACTGGAGCTACCAGTAATGAAGCATACATTTGCTTCTTAAAACGTTGGTATTTCATGAGTCATCCCATTTATTTATAAATATAAGAAACTTTTTTTACCCTGAATGGCGATAAGATTATTTGAAATACTTATTTCATGCCGCCATTAAAATCTATTTAAATTGTTTTTGTACATCTGCTTTAGCAAAGCAGAGGTGCGGAGCATAACAAATAGTGATGGCATATTGAAACAATAAATAGCTAAAAATTGACAGTTTATTGAGATATTTTAAGCCTGCTTTACCAAGCAGCTGCTGCCCTAAGACCATCACCTATTTCCGCCAGACTTCTAACGGTTGTCACGCCAGCATCATTCAAGGCTGCAAATTTTTCATCCGCAGTCCCCTTGCCCCCAGAAATAATTGCACCAGCATGACCCATACGCTTGCCTGGAGGAGCCGTAACGCCAGCTATATAAGAGACAACTGGCTTACTTACATGCTCTTTAATAAAGGCAGATGCTTCTTCTTCAGCAGTACCTCCAATCTCACCAATCATCACTATCGCTTCAGTTTGGTCGTCTTTTTCAAGCAAACTCAAAATATCAATAAAACTTGAGCCGGGTATTGGGTCTCCACCAATGCCAACACAGGTCGACTGTCCAAAGCCGGCATCTGTAGTTTGCTTAACAGCTTCATAAGTCAATGTCCCTGACCTTGATACAATGCCTACTTTCCCAGGCAAATGTATATGGCCGGGCATGATGCCAATCTTGGATTCTCCAGGCGTTATAATGCCTGGACAGTTAGGACCAATTAAACGAACCTGCTCACGATCACAGGCTACTTTTACGTCAAGCATATCCAGAGTTGGAATACCCTCAGTAATACAAACTATTAGCTTAATCCCGGCAGACACAGCTTCCAGAATAGAGTCTTTGCAAAAAGGCGCTGGTACATAAATGACAGATGCTTCCGCACCAGTCTCTGCAACTGCATCCGAAACTGTATTAAATACCGGCAGCCCCAGATGGATTTGACCACCTTTGCCTGGAGTAACACCGCCAACCATTCGTGTGCCATACTCAATTGCCTGCTCTGAATGATAGGTTCCCTGTGAGCCTGTGAAGCCCTGACAAATAACTTTAGTCTCTTTATTTAACAAAATGCTCATTACTTGCCCTCCGCTGCTTTGACTACCTGCTCAGCAGCATCAGTAAGGCTCGTCGCAGCAATAATATTCAAGCCACTTTCTGCCAGCACTTTTGTTCCAAGCTCTGCATTATTACCTTCTAACCTGACCACCACTGGTACTTTTACCCCAACTTCTTCAACCGCACCAATAACGCCTTCTGCAATCAAGTCACAGCGTACTATCCCGCCAAATATGTTAACCAGAACGGCTTTGACATTGTCATCGGACAATATGATTTTGAATGCTTCTGACACTCTTTCCTTGGTGGCTCCACCACCTACATCAAGAAAATTTGCTGGCTGCCCACCGTGGAGCTTGACGATATCCATGGTGCCCATAGCTAAACCAGCACCATTCACCATACAGCCTATATTGCCTTCCAGGGCAACATAATTCAGCTCCCAAACTGCAGCCTGTGCTTCTCTCTCATCTTCCTGTGAAGGATCATGCATTTCTTTGATTTTTGGCTGCCTGTATAAAGCATTACCATCAATATTTAATTTCGCATCCAGACAATGCAGATTACCTTCTTTAGTAATGACTAATGGGTTAATTTCCAATAGAGCCAGATCACAGTCTTCAAAAATTTTCGCCAACCCAAGAAATATTTTCGTGAATTGCTTAACCTGGTCTGCATTCAGGCCCAGTTTAAAGGCCAGTTCCCTAGCTTGATAAGGCTGGGCGCCGACCAAAGGATCAATCGTAGCTTTTAAAATAAGTTCAGGTGTTTCCTCGGCAACTTTTTCTATCTCGACCCCACCTTCAGTAGAAGCCATAAACACAATACGTCTGGATGAACGGTCCACAACAGCACCCAGATAAAGCTCCTGATCAATATCCGTACAGGCCTCAACTAAAATTTTACTAACGGGTTGTCCATTTTTATCGGTTTGATAAGTAACCAGATTTTTGCCTAACCATTTCTCGGCGAAGGCTTTTATTTCCTCTTTGCTGGAAACCAGTTTTACGCCACCAGCTTTACCCCTTCCTCCTGCATGGACCTGAGCTTTTACCACCCACTCATTGCCACCTATTTTATCCGCAGCCGCAGCAGCTTCCGCAGGGGTTTCGCAGGCAAAGCCTACAGATACAGGCAAACCATATTCGGCAAAAAGCTGTTTTGCCTGATACTCATGTAAATTCATTTAAAAAATATCCTCATTGAGTTGAACAGAGCAGACGCAAACAAAAGATATTTGTTTGCCTGAGTTAGGCAGCCGCTCTTGCTATTTTCTCCTACTTACCTATCTTTTTAGTTAACTTTTTACTTAACTTTTTGCGTTTTATTTTCTTTTGCGGTTCGGCATATGAATCGCGTGCCCATTAACCGCCAACGCTGCTTCATGCACTGCTTCACTTAATGCCGGATGCGAGAATACTGTCATACCAATATCTTCTGCACTGGTACTGAATTCCATGGCAACGGTAACCAACTGCACCAGATCTGCTGCTGAGGGACCAATAATATGACAACCCAGAACCCGATCCGTTTTAGCATCTGCCAACATCTTCACCATACCATCAGAGTCGTTGGCGGCTACCGCGCGGCCAACTGCAAGAAAGGGAAAAGTTCCTACTTTATAATCAGTACCTTCGGCTTTTAACTGCTCTTCCGTTTTCCCTACGGAAGCAATTTCAGGGTGGGTATATATAACTGAAGGTATCAGATCATAATTCATTGCGGCTTTCTGACCAGCAATAACTTCAGCCACCATGACCCCTTCTTCAGATCCTTTATGCGCCAGCATAGGCCCACGCACCACATCACCAACCGCATAGACACCTTCTATGTTTGTCGCACAAGAGTCATTGACCTTTATAAAACCGCGCTCATCTTTTTCAATACCACAATCATCAGACAGCAAACCTTCGGTATAAGGCTTCCTTCCCACGCAAACAATTAGCTTGTCAAAGGTGATTTCCTGCTCCCCGTCTTTATCCGTATATTGCACTGTGACCGTCGGTGATTTGCCTTTTTTGACTTGACTACCTGTCACCTTGGCACCTAGTCTGATATCAAGCCCCTGTTTAGTGAGAATTTTCTGCCCTTCTTTGGCGATCTGCTGATCAACCATCGGTAAGAATTTTTCCGTAGCTTCCAGAACCACTACTTCGGAACCAAGCCTCGACCATACCGAACCTAACTCAAGACCGATAACCCCTGCTCCAATCACGCCAAGACGTTTGGGTACACTCTGAAATTCCAGTGCCCCAGTGGAGTCAACGATAATGCCGTCTTGCAAAGGTGTTGGAGGTATTTCAATAGGTACAGAACCGGCCGCAATAATCACATGCGTCGCAGACAAAGTCTGAGTCTTGCCATCATGTGATGTGACTTCCACTTTCTTATCTTTCAGTAACTTTCCTGTGCCGGAAATAGGCGTCACTTTATTGGCTTGGAATAAACCACCAATCCCGCCAGCCATCTGTTTTACAACTTTTTCCTTGCGTTGAATCATCGCTGGCACATCAATTTTTATTGCACCTGTGCCAATACCATGTGATTCAAAGTCATGTTTCGCTTCAAGATATTTATGTGAGGAATCCAGCAAGGCTTTGGAAGGGATACATCCAACATTAAGACAGGTGCCACCAAAAACCGGCTTGTTATCTTTATCCAGCCATTTTTCGATACAGGCGGTATTAAAACCTAACTGAGCTGCACGGATAGCTGCAACATACCCCGCTGGACCTGCTCCTATTACAATTACGTCATAATCTGCTGACATCAGTTTTCCTATTCTTTAAATTAGACTTCAAGAAGAATTCTGGCTGGATCTTCTAGCAATTCTTTTATTGTAACCAAAAATTGCACAGCTTCTTTCCCATCAATCATCCGATGATCATAGGACAAGGCTAAATACATCATTGGCAGTATTTTAACTTCGCCATCGACGGCCATCGGACGTTCCTGAATTTTGTGCATGCCTAGAATAGCTGTTTGTGGCGGATTTAATATAGGCGTTGACAACAGGGAACCAAATACCCCGCCATTAGAAATAGTAAAAGTACCACCAGTCATCTCTTCTATAGATAATTTGCCATCTCGGGCTTTAAGACCATAGTCCCTGATATTTTTTTCTATTGCGGCAAGACTCATGGCATCTGCATCTCTAAGGACAGGAACAACAAGCCCCCGTGGTGAAGAGACAGCGACACCGATATCCTGGTAGCCGTGATAAATAATATCGCTACCATCAATCGACGCATTCACTGCGGGAAATTGCTTTAGCGCCTCTATGCTCGCCCGCACAAAAAAGGACATGAAGCCTAACCGGACGCCATCATGTTTCTTCTCAAACATGTCTTTATATTTATTACGAAGCTCCATGACCGGCTGCATGTTGACTTCATTAAAAGTTGTCAGCATGGCAGTTGTATTCGTTGCTTCCAGTAAACGTTCAGCTACTTTAGCTCGTAACCGGGTCATTGGTACACGTTCTTCTGCTCTGGGGCCATTTGCTATTGGTGACGCTACTGGCTCCACTGAAGCATCAGAGCTTGCCGCTGGCACTTCATTTCCTTTTACAGAGGCACCTTCCAAATGTTTCAAGACATCTTCTTTGGTAATACGTCCATCTTTACCAGTACTAGCAATATCATTTGGACTCAGAGAATGCTCCTCTACCAGTTTTTTTGCTGCCGGACTCATCAGCACTTCGACATTACTGTTATCTTCTACCACTTGAGATACAGCAGGTTCCGATTTTGCTTCAGGTGCAGCACTGGCTGTTGCTCCAGCTTCAAACAGAGCCAGTAATTCGTTACTGACTATGGTGTCACCTTCAGCTTTATTAATGCTTTGCAAGACTCCATTGTCCGGTGCAACAACTTCCAGCAAAACTTTATCCGTTTCAATATCAACCAGAAGCTCATCACGAGCAACAGCTTCACCTTCCTTTTTATACCAGGTTGCAATGGTGCCGTCGGGCACAGATTCTGGAAGTGTTGGAGCTTTAATTTCAATAGCCATGATTTTTCCTTTTTATACTTAAAGGCTGAATTGATTAATCAGTCGTCTTTACTGAGACCCAGAGCATCGAGCACCAGTTTTTCCTGCTGAGCAAGATGCAAGGCTGTATAGCCGGCGGCTGGTGAAGCAGATAGATCCCTGCCCGCATAAGTCAATACCAACTCCGGATTAAGTCTCCTTAATACATTTTTCATGTGATGCTGACTCGGGTACCAGGCACCCATGTTTTGAGGTTCTTCCTGACACCAGATCGCTTCTTTTAAGTTTTCATAGGGTGTCAGCATTTTATGCAGGGTGTCTTCCGGAAAAGGATACAACTGTTCCAAACGCAGAATAGCCACATGCTCAAGCCCTTCTTCCCGACGTTTGGCACGTAATTCATAATAAACCTTGCCGCTACACATAATCGCCCGCGTGACTTTTTTTGGATCAATATCATCAGTTTCTCGCAACACTCTGTGAAAGCGACCATTTGCCAAATCCTCATAACTGGAAATGGCTTCTTTATGCCTTAACAGGCTTTTTGGGGTCATTACCACCAAGGGCTTTCTCAGGGGGCGCATCATTTGTCTGCGTAACATGTGGAAAATCTGCGCCGGGTTTGTTGGAACACAAACCTGAATATTGCCTTCTGCACAAAGCTGCAAAAATCTTTCCAGACGCGCAGAAGAGTGCTCAGGTCCCTGTCCTTCGTAACCATGAGGCAAAAACATGGTAAGGCCACATAACCTTTCCCATTTTATTTCACCGCTACTTACGAACTGATCAATAACCACCTGGGCACCATTAGCGAAATCACCAAATTGTGCTTCCCAAATGACCAAAGCATCAGGGCGCGTAGTGGCATAACCATATTCAAAAGCAAGCACCGCTTCTTCAGACAGTAATGAATCATAAATGACGAATTTGCGTTGAGATTCCGAGATGAAACTTAGAGGCAAATAAGGTTCGCCGGTCACTTGATCATATAAAACCGCATGTCGATGAGAAAAGGTGCCACGTCCCACATCCTGGCCAGTAAGACGAACTTTATAGTTATTATCTACCAAGCTGGCATAGGCAAGAAGTTCTGCTCCGCCCCAGTCAAAAGGCTGCTCCCCGTTTGCCATGGCAGCTCTCGATTCCAGTACTTTTGCTACCTGCCTGTTGACCTTAAACCCTTCAGGAATCTCTACTAATTTATGAGCAAGCTCTTTCAGCTTATCTAAATTAATGGTCGTATCACATTTCATGTCTGTGTCATGGCCAAGATACGGACGCCAATCAACAAAAAGCGCTGTATTAGGAGCATGTACTAGACTTTTAACGACATGCGTTCCTTCATCTAAAGCTTTACGATAACTAGTATTCATTTCGTCAGCTTCTGCTTGAGAAATCAAACCTTCAGCAATTAGTTTTTTTGCATAAAGTGTACGAGTCGTTGGCTGTTTTTTAATAACGTCATACATAAGTGGCTGGGTTGCAGAAGGCTCATCTGTTTCATTGTGCCCACGACGCCTGTAACAAATTAAATCAACGACCACGTCTTTTCTGAATTTGTTTCGGAAATCCAACGCGAGCTGAGTGACAAATAACACAGCTTCAGGATCATCGCCATTCACATGGAAAATAGGCGCCTGCACCATTTTAGCCACATCGGTACAGTATTCTGTTGAGCGAGCATCATCCTGCCGACTGGTCGTAAAGCCAACCTGATTATTAATGATAATGTGCACCGTGCCGCCTGTCCCATACCCTCTGGTTTGAGACATCTGCAAGGTTTCCATGACAACGCCTTGACCAGCAAAAGCAGCATCACCGTGAATGCACAAAGGCAGAACAGTTTCACCAATAGGATCTTTACGGCGATCCTGACGTGCTCTTACCGACCCAGTGATCACAGGAGAGCCAATTTCAAGATGCGAGGGATTAAAACCCATGCTGCAATGCACTTCGCCACCAGGCGTCATGACATTAGAAGAAAAACCCTGGTGGTATTTCACATCACCGGAACCACTATAAATAGCTTTTCCTTCAAATTCATTGAACAGGTCTGAAGGGTTCTTACCTAAAGTATTTACCAGTACATTCAGACGTCCACGGTGCGCCATGCTTATTACAATTTCTTTTGCACCATGTTCACCAGCGCGCTGAATAATGTCATCGACAGCATGAATAAGACTCTCACCGCCCTCCAGTCCAAAACGTTTCGTTCCTGGATATTTTGAATCTAAATGTTTCTCAAGACCTTCAGCGGCACTTAAGCGCTCCAGAATGTGCAACCTTGTTTCATCAGGAAAGCCAAAATTTCCTGAATTACTTTCAATACGGCGTTGAATCCATTGCTTCTGTTCTAAATCCACAATACCCATAAACTCATAACCAATGGAATTACAGTAAATACTTTCCAGCACTGCAATAATATCGGCAAGTTTGGCTTCACTTTGAGGCACAAATAAAGGTTGCGTTTTAAAAGTGGTATTCAGGTCTGTCGCAGATAAATGATGAAAATCCAGTTTCAAATCCGGTACTTCTTCCCGATGCATAATCCCTAAAGGATCGAGTTTGGCCTGTTGATGCCCTCTTACCCTGTAAGAGCTGATGAGCTGAACGACATTAACCTGTTTAGCTTCATGTATTACCGAAACCTGTTGATGATCGGCCGCGACTGGCATGGCAATCGATGCAATACCACGTCGAGGCAGGCCTTCAAACTGTTTTTCAATAGCTGAAAGCGAAACTTCCACCTGAGCATGATCTTTGCCATTAACATAGGGAAGATCGTTGAAATATTTTTGCCATTGCTCAGAAACAGAAGCCGGATCCGCCAGGTAGGCTTCATAAAGCTCTTCAATATATTCCAGGTTAGCGCCAGAGATATGACTGGAAGCAAGCATCAGCTCACGAAAATTTTCAGTATTGGACATAGCCTTTCCTTCAACTCTTCCCTTTAGCTCAAGTGGCGCGTTCCATCAACATGGACCGGATATGACCAATTGCACGAGTAGGATTTAAGCCTTTTGGACAAACTGCAACACAGTTCATGATTCCTCGACACCTGAAGACACTAAAAGGGTCTTCCAAATCTGACAGTCTTTCATCGGTATGAGTATCCCGGCTATCTGCCAGAAAACGATAGGCTTGCAGCAAGCCTGCCGGACCTACAAATTTATCCGGATTCCACCAGAAAGAAGGACAGTTTGTTGAACAGCAAGCGCACAGAATACACTCATATAAGCCATCGAGTTTCGCTCTATCTTCCGGTGATTGCAGACGTTCAATAGCCGGTGGTGGTTCATCATTTTGCAGATAGGGTTTAATTTTTTCATACTGCTTGTAAAAAGCGCTCATATCAACAACCAGATCGCGAATGACTGGCAAACCAGGCAATGGACGCAAAACCAGCTTATTGTTTTTGATAACAGTAGATACTGGCGTAATACAGGCCAAACCATTTTTACCATTCATATTGATGCCATCTGAACCACAAACACCCTCACGGCAGGATCGACGATATGCGACGCTGGCATCCTGATTTTTAACCAGATGCAGAACATCCAGCACCATCAGATCTTTACCATCAGGCAGCTCAATCTCCACATCCTGCATATAGGGCTTTAAATCTGTTTCCGGGTTATAACGATAAATACTGACTTGCACGATATGTCACCTATCTTTTTGTAGTAAGAATCTTATCAATAAGTCCGAACTTTAGGTTCAAAAGTCGGCACAGTAACAGGAGTGAAATTTACTCCACGTTTTGAAAGCACCTTGCTGTCTGGCATATAAAGAGAATGACAAAGCCAGTTTTCATCATCACGCTCTGTAAAATCTTCACGCGCATGCGCACCCCGGCTCTCTTCCCTTCTTTCTGCGGATATAGCTGTTGCTTCCGCTACTTCAAATAAATTTCCAAGCTCCAGGGCTTCAATACGGGCGGTATTAAAAGCCTGACTCTTGTCTTCCAGATGCAGATTAGCAATTCGTTCACGCAAGGCAGACAGTTTTTCTATCCCTTCACGCATAAAGTCACCACGCCTGAAAACACCAAAATGATTTTGCATAATGCCCTGTAATTCTTTGCGTAATTCAGGCACTTTTTCACCAGAAGAGCTTTCATTCAAACGATTTAAACGCTGTAAACTCTGTTCAATATCTGTTTCCGAGGCATCACGCATTTCAACGCCCTGGCTCAACATTTTTTCAATGTGAATACCCGCAGCACGGCCAAAGACAACAAGATCCAATAAAGAGTTTCCACCCAGGCGGTTAGCGCCATGGACAGATACACAGGCTGCTTCGCCCACGGCAAACAAGCCTTCAATAATTTTGTCGTTACCCTGTGCATCCTGGGTCAACGCCTGGCCATGCACATTGGTTGGAATGCCGCCCATCATGTAATGGCAGGTTGGTATGACAGGAATCGGTTCTTTTACCGGATCTACATGAGCAAAGGTACGAGATAATTCGAGAATGCCTGGCAACTTGGCGTTCAGGGTTTTCTCACCTAAATGATCCAGTTTTAATAAAACATGATCTGCTTCAGGACCAACACCGCGACCTTCCAATATCTCTAGCACCATGGAACGAGCAACCACATCACGCCCAGCCAGATCTTTGGCATTAGGTGCATAGCGCTCCATAAAGCGTTCACCATCTTTATTAATCAGATAACCACCTTCACCACGGCACCCCTCTGTAACAAGCGTACCGGCGCCATGTATCCCGGTTGGGTGGAATTGCCACATCTCAATATCTTGCACCGGAAATCCTGCCCGCAAAGCCATACCAACACCATCACCTGTATTTATAAGGGCATTGGTAGTTGATGCATAAATACGACCCGCTCCGCCGGTAGCAAAAACAGTCGCCTTGGATTTAATGTATACAATCTCGCCGGTCTCAATGCAGATTGCGCTGACGCCCACAACAACTCCGTCCTGATTTTTAACAATATCAGTAGCGAACCACTCATTAAAAAATGCGGTATTATTTTTCAAATTATTTTGATAAAGAGTATGCAGTAGAGCATGGCCAGTCCTGTCAGCAGCAGCACAGGTCCTGGCAGCTTGACCACCCTTACCATAATCTTTTGACTGCCCGCCAAAAGGTCGCTGATAGATACGGCCATTGTCATTTCTCGAGAATGGCAAGCCCATATGCTCAAGCTCAAAAACAGCTTGGGGACCCTCGCTACACATATACTCAATGGCATCCTGATCACCGATATAATCAGAGCCTTTGACAGTGTCATACATATGCCAGCGCCAATCATCATTGGGATCTTCACTGGCAATCGCACAGGTAATACCCCCCTGGGCAGACACGGTATGCGAGCGGGTTGGAAAAACTTTTGAAATAACAGCAGTGTTATAACCGGATTGCGCCAGTTGCAAAGCTGCACGCATACCGGAACCGCCGCCGCCAACAATTACTGCGTCAAATGAAAGTGTTCTGATTTTAGACACGATTTAAATACTCCATAAAATCTGCACGCCCCATACCAGGTACGCAAACAGGACAATTAGACAAAGCAATTCAAAAACAAAGCGCACTTTATTGGCGCTGGCGCCCAACATTTTTGAAGTCAGGTAATCAGTCGCAATAGTCCATATACCAATCCAGGCATGGGCACAAAGTGACAAGAGCGCAATCAAGGTGAAAATCCGAACCGGATTGCTGGCAAACAGAGCCCGCCATTCCTGATATTGCATATCCGGTCTTGTAATAAAGATGAAGGCAAGAAATAAAATATAGAGCAGTAAGATAACCGCAGAGACTCTCTGTACTACCCAATCATATAAACCGCTTCGGCCAAAGCTTGTGACATTGGTTACCATATCCAGACTCCTAAAGCGATAATGAGAACAAGGCTCACTACAATTGTAATTTTGGCGCCTACGGGTGCCGCTTCCTTAGTTTCTCCCAGGCCAAAGTCCATAAGCAAATGCTTGATACCAGCAACCATGTGATAGGCCAAAGCAGATAGGATGCCCCAGAGTATCAGCTTGAAAATAAAGCCGTTGGCTACTTCTTTTAACTGGTTGAAACCGCTCTCGCTGCCAAGTGACATATCAAATATCCAAAGCAGTAGAGCAATACCGACAAAAACGATAACGCCTGATATACGATGAGTGATGGAAGTATAGGCTGCCAAAGGCAGGCTGATGGTGGATATATCTAGATTTACTGGTCGCTTATCTTTCACTAGTCAACAACCTCTGCAGTGATAAAATTTAAATAACTATCAGATTTAAGCATTTGATAGTCTTTTATTATCATAACCCTAGGGTTAATAAAATGTGTGCATATTAGTCGCTTAAGCCCCTTTAAGCAACAGGCTTTTAAAGCTTTTTTATTACACTAAATTTAACCTAGATCAGATAAAATTTTATATATTATGGCAATGTTAATTTGACAAAATAATTATCAGAAGATAGTGTGCATCTTCCGTAGTGGTGGCCTCTATAAAGAACACCTTTCAAACATGAAATTCTCTTAACAGGAGTCCTTATGGCTGAGAAAAAAGCTCAGTTGTCAGTTGATGGCATTAGCGAAACACTTGAATTACCCGTTTATGAGGGCACAACCGGGGCAGATGTAATTGATGTAAGCAGTCTGGCTGGAAAAGGCATTTTCACTTTTGACCCAGGCTTTATGTCTACTGCTTCCTGCGAATCGAAAATCACCTATATTGATGGTGATAAAGGGGTTCTACTCTATCGAGGCTACCCAATCGAGCAACTAGCCGAAAAGTCTGATTTCCTCGAATGTTGTTACCTCCTCCTCAATGGCGAACTGCCAGATCCAGAACAAAAAGAGCAATTTACCAACGCAATCAAGTACCACACCATGGTGCACGAACAAATGCATAGCTTTTTTAATGGCTTCCCACGTCATGCTCATCCGATGGCCATTATGGTTGGTGTAGTAGGAGCATTGTCGGCTTTTTACCATGACAATCTGCAAATCAGTAATGAAGAGCACCGGATGGATGCTGCTTTGCGGGTTATCGCCAAAATGCCAACGCTTGCTGCCATGTGCTACAAATATTCTGTCGGTCAGCCTTTTGTTTACCCTGACAACAGCCTGAGCTTTTCAGAAAACTTTCTTCACATGATGTTCAGCACGCCTTGTGAAGATACAGAAGTCAGCCCGGTTCTCGCTGATGCCATGGACAAAATATTCCTGCTGCACGCTGACCACGAGCAAAATGCCTCGACCTCAACGGTAAGGTTAGCCGGCTCAACAGGTGCAAATCCTTATGCCTGTATTTCATCGGGTATTACTGCACTTTGGGGGCCTGCGCATGGTGGCGCTAACGAAGCAGTATTAAAAATGCTTAATGAAATCGGCGATGATTCCCAGATTGATAAATTTATTGCACGCGCTAAAGACAAAGATGACCCTTTTCGCTTGATGGGCTTCGGTCACCGGGTCTATAAAAACTTTGATCCACGTGCCAAAGTACTTCGCGAAGCCTGTCAGAATGTTCTGGCAGAGCTTGGCATGGAAGATGATCCTTTACTGAAAATTGCCATGAAGCTGGAAAAAATTGCATTAGAAGATGAATACTTTGTAGAAAGAAATTTATATCCAAATGTGGATTTCTATTCCGGCATCATTTTAAAAGCCATCGGTATTCCTGTTGGGCTCTTTACGGTGATTTTTGCTACAGGCAGAACACCGGGATGGGTTGCCCACTGGCATGAAATGATCAGTAACCCATTCAAAATTGGTCGACCTCGCCAGTTATATACAGGCAAGACCGCCAGAGACTATCCAAGCAAATAATTAATACTTCTGCTAAATACAGAATCCCTG